>MDSW01187041.1_pt1 | contig 32456 bp, 17 predicted proteins | sample 811171 | NCBI WGS metagenome assembly MDSW01 (sample SAMN05326641, study PRJNA326480) | marine metagenome | isolation source: seawater | place: Atlantic Ocean: North West | collected 2012 | reverse complement strand
TAATAAGGAGTTCCAATGAGATGCTGTAACTGTATCACCCGCTCCAACAGTTGCCAAATGCGTTTGACCTAATCCATAAACGCCGGAACCTGTTCCTGCAAAGTGATTGTATCCAAATGGATCAGACGAACTGTTTACAAATGTGTTGTATTCGTCATCTAAAATTGTTTGTCCTGCTACATATCCCATAATATTATTTAACTCCTATTACACACTCTGTAAGTGCGGTTTCTTCATTATATTTATCTTTAATTAGCCTACCTAATACATTAAAAGCGGTACATTCGTCGATATTGGCGATTCTCGCCTCGCCGGATCCAGCGGATACCACACGATCTCCTGCTTTTCCTGTGCCTTTAATTTTAACCAAAACACGTCCTTTCAATGCTATCATAGGATGTGAGTCATTGTTACCCGCTTGGGCATTCATTAAAAATGCTGGTGATTCACTGACAACGCCAAACACTTTATTGCATAGGTCTTCGTTACATCTAGTGATTTCTTCAGAGCCACCCAACATGACCACGTCACCCACTTCTAACTGCATATCAGCGGCATAACGTTCAGCCAAGTCAGCATATTGAGCCGATGTTGATGTTGCATGAACTACATTGGCCCTTAAATCAACCAACGTTGGTGCAGATAATTCGTCATCACCGCCGCCTGATTTGAATGCTGTCCAGGCACCGCCTGCATTTCCAAATATAGATGTACCGTCATCCGCGAATGTTTCGTCCCACACCCAGTATAAGTCTTGTTCAGTAGCAACAGATGTTTCACCTCTGTTTACTTTGATTCCAGAAAAGTTTGGCATTCCAGATGCAGATGAAATGTTCCTGTTTAATTCAATTATGTTGTCCTCTACTGTCAAAGTTGATGTGTTATTGACAACTTGATCTCCATCAACTGTTAAATTTCCTTTAATTCTTACATCACCACATGATGGAAGTTCTAATCTTCCTGTGTCTCCATCAAGTGTCATTAATGTTACAGTAGAACCACCGTCATTCACAGTGAAAATAATGTCTTTGTCCTGCGTAGTTTGTGCGATGGTTAAGTTATCACTTGCCATTGTGAAAGTGACATCAGACCCTGCACCCAAAGTCAGTGTTGTGCCGTCTGCCAATATTCCTAATGTGCCTGATGTTGTATCTGCCGCATTAGATCTTAGATAGTTTGCCGCGGCAACTCCACCCAATGCATCAGAATCTGTAGCAGTGCCTCTGAATTTTGCCGATGAAACCGTAGACGACAGTTGAACACCTTGAGCAACTGTAGAATAACCTGCCGATATTAAAGCGGCACCGTTAGTTTCTGTACTTGAAGGTGTAAATGCCAAATTCGATACCACACCAACAACAGCATCATTTGAAACAAGTTTCAAAATAGTTCTGTTTACGCCGGCGTTGTCTTGTAGTGTCTCTGCTATTGCGTTTGTTACACCCGAGCCAGCAACTGATGTTGGTCCGACCAATGTAAATGCTGTTCCTGAATAAACATATAATTGGGTGTTGGTTGTATCGAACCACAAATCTCCTTGCACTGCATTCGATGGTGCAGTTGTTGAATTTGTGGGCGAGCCAACAGGTTTGAATTTTGTTCCTGTGTATACATTTAATTGCTTGTTAGTTTTGTCATACCATAGTTGTCCTTCGATCTTGTTCGATGGTGCTGAGGTATTATTGAAATTTTCTAAAAGTTTGACTAAATTTTCATTTAGTTTTTCACCAAATCCTGCATATCCTTTTCCAAAGAGTGCAAGATCCGTTGTTGTGGTATCTAATGTACCATCTGCTAATGAGACTATCTGTGTCCCGAAGGTATTGTTAATTTTGTACGCCATAATATCCTAGTTAGATTTATTATCTCTAACCTCTGTTAAAAAACTAACATCACCAACCAACTTAATTAAAATCTCCGCTAGTTCTGGCGTAAGCATCTGATCAATTTTAGTCTCTTCTGCTTTGGACCATTCCTTCTCGTAGTTTGCGTTAATATAGTCTGCGACTTCTTGTTTCGTTGCCATTTAAATGTACTCCTTATGCTTATTTATTGCTTTTGAAGTATTGCTCGTCGTCCTGTATCCACTCTAAATCTTTGGTGTAATTTCCGTCTAAATCACGCAAAAAAGTCTTTACATTACTCTCTGTTAGCATCATTTCATGGTATTTTTGATATCTTTTGTGTAGTGCTTCGTGCTTTGTAGCAGTGTAAACAAGTTTCAACTCTTTATCTTTTGCCAGTCCCATAATGCTATCAATACACAATTTTAAGGACTCGTGTAGATTCCTGGGATCTGCCCCTTTATCTGTCACGATCCATTCCATAAATCCAAATTGTGTGCCTTCTCCAACATAAAGTCCTGCGGCACAAATTGGCTTGCCATCTACCTCGACCATGATTCCTTCAGGTGGCAAACACTCTTTTGGCACCACTCCAAACTGCCAATCCTTCCACCACTTGACTAGTGTGTCATAATCCTTATCTCTGTCCCACGGTCTAACTAGCATTTTTTTGCATCACTAATTTATTAACGTTGAATGAAGATTCGAAACAATATTGCACTGCTTCTGCCACTTCACTTGCTTTTAATTTTGGCAACTCTTGCCACATTCCTTTTATCATGTCTGTGTCCACTACATCAGGACATATATCATATACTGATAGTGGCTTGTAAAATAGTTCTTCTTGAAGATCGCCGATGTACCGAATTAGGTTTTCTTTGTGCCAACAGTACCAACCATAATCGGCACTGATATTCTCCTCATCCTTGCCTGCAGGCGTGCCTGAAGTGCTTGTAATTACTGCCACCTTTTTGTATTCATTATGGAAAGCACCGTAAATCCTTTTTAATAATTCAAATTGTCCTCTGCCTGCATATGCATTAACAACAATTAAATGACAATCTAATAATTTTTTAATGATATCCTCTTGTTTGGTTTCTAGGTCGTAACCGTTGCTCCTGCTAAGACCAACAACTTCGAATCCTTTCTTTTTATAAAGTTTTGCTATTGCTTTGCCTATGCCTTTTGTGTGGCCAATAATTGCAATTCTATTTTTGTTTTTTCCTCGTCTCATATACATCCACTAAATTATCTAGTCCTTCAAAACATTCTGAATAGTTTTGGTAATACTCTTCAAACTTCTCTTTAGTGTACTCTGATTCTTTGAAAAAGTCAATCAATAAAGTAGTTCTTTCACCAGGATTGTTATTGAATCCGTTGTGTAATTGTATGTCTGGTTGGAACACAATCGCATCACCAGTTTTCCATGTATACAATTCCTGTTTTTTTGTCTCTAGGTTCAGAACGTACATACCACTTTTAGTGCCACCGCCGTCTTCTAGACACAATTGATATCTCCATCCACCTTCGTTGTCAGTATGATTGCCAATTTTTGTGTTTGGGCCAACTGTCATAATCGCCACATTGGTTTTGTATGGAAATTTTCTGAGAATTGAGTACAAAATAGGATAGTCCTCAAATTTTTGTCCTTCATGATCACCAGATTGAATGCCTAATGCTTTCCATTCACCACTTACATAATCACCAGACTTGTCGTCGAAATCGTCTGGAAGTCCTCTTACACTATCGGAAAAATCCTCAGGTTCTAAAAATGTTTTGTTTGGTTGCGAATCAAACTCATGCTTTATTTCTTCAAAATACTTTTCAAGTTGTAAAAAGCATTGTCCTTGTTCGCCGTGGTAAAATGATTTATCAAGCATTTAGTATATTAACATTTTTATCATGTATCTGTCTATCATGATCTTGCCAATTACTAAAAAACTGTTCGCCGTGGTTTACTAATTCTTGTTGTTCACTTAATTCAAAGTAATCAGTAAATTCTATGCCGTTTATGATTATTCTTCTATTTTCATTTCCAAATACGTAAACAATAACATCATCACCGCCAAGTGAGAAACCGTGTTTACTGTTTTCTACTCTAGTCCATTTACCATCTTCTTTGACCATGTGTACACCAGATACCTGTATGCCTTTATAATCATAAAGATCATCTATTAAAAACTTACCAGTAGCAAAAACTTTGCCACCAACCAACACTTCATCTCCTATATCTACTTGTTCTACAGGTTTAGTTGTGCCATCTGCCATTGAGACTAGTGTGCCTGCAAGGAAACATCCGCCTCCGCCAGTTCCTCCACCTCCTGATGAAGAACTTCCGCTCGAATCTCCAAATCCCGCCGAGTTAGATACGAAATCAACTCCTGCGTTGAATAATGCTTTCCATACACCTCCAACTTTGTAGTATCCTGCTGTGATCTGTTTCCATACACCAGAAACTTTATAGAACATTGAATTAATACTTTTCCATTCGCCTGCAACTTTGTAATTTGCTTGTACACCAATATTGAAGACAACAACAACTTTTCCATTCCCTCCAACACCGCCTGCACCGGCTCCTACTGCTACACCCGAAGAATAGTATGCTTCACTAGTTCCACCTGGAACGGTACCCGACCCATCATCTGCTGTTCCGCTTGAAGGAACAAGATTAGATCCTGAAAAACCTCCGGTACCGCCTCTGTCTCCAGAACCACCGTTACCTGATTTTCCGCCGGCTTGGCCTCCACCTCCGGCACCACCGCCACCCCCGTCTCCGGAGTGACTTTTTCCGTTTTCACCTAATGTGCTTGGAGAGTTTGATGTGGCTGAATTAGAATTTATACCGCCTGAGCCATTTGAGGCAACTCCTGCTCCAGCACCTCCGCCACCGCCTCCTGCGACAGCGATTGCACCTTCTGAACCTATTTTTATAACAGAGGCTCCTCCACCTCCTCCACCTGCTCCTGATGTGCCTCGTGGACCTGATGAACCACCATTACCACCCGATGATCCTGTAATACTTTTTCCGTTGCCTCCACCAGGCGCACTGCTACCACCTGAGCCACCTGCTCCACCGCCACCTACTGCGACAGTGATTGTGTCTCCGATGTTTGATGTTACCGCGTACCCGGTTTTCTTTACATGATGTCCTGCGGCACCTCCACCACCTGGACCACCTGCGTCACCGCCTCCACCGCCGCCGGCGCCGCCCCAAAGGTACATATCAATTGTCGTTGTTCCTGCTGGAATCGTTGCTTCTTGAAGTGTTCCTGTATAAATGAAAGATTTGACTACTGCGACCATAAAGGATTATGCCTCCCTTACGAACCAGAAGTCTCCGTTGTCACCGTCGCCTGATGTTGGATTGGAAGTAGAGATAGTTTTTTCCGAACCACCCCATTGTTCTCCAAATGTGGCTACCTGACCAATAGTTGGTACACTAGTGTCACCTGTATCTCCTGTGCTTATTGCAGATCCTACTGCTGACATTTCAATACCTGCGACAGTAAAAATACCAGATGAGTCTGTTTTTAGAACTGATCCTTGACTTGTCGCACCGTTTGTAGTTGCGTCTGATAATCTAATTAAATTAGAATAATTTTGTCCCTCACCTGCCATCCATCTGTTTGTTGCGACCTCATAAAAAATTCTAGCATCATCTGTATCACCGGTTTCAACAATTAATCCTGAATCTGTTTCTGAATTACCGTTGTTAAGTTTTATAAATGCATCATCATAAGTGTTAATGTTAACACTTTTAGCATCATACTCACCACTTACTGTTAATGTTCCTGTGATATCTACGTTTCCTACAATAGTAACTGCTCCTGTTGAACCTGTAAATTTCAATGGTGTAACTGTTGATCCACCATCGTTAATTGTGAAACTCATGTCTTTATCTTCAGACGTCTGTGCTAAAGTAACATTATTGCTTGAAACTGTTATTGAAAATTCTTGTGCGTCACCAACTACTAAACCACCATCTGCATCAATAGTTAAAGCACCAGTTGTTGTATCTGCCGCATCCGCTCTCAACATATTTCCGCCGGCAATTAAAGACGCTGAACTATTTGTTGTTGAACTTACGTCAAGGAATGTTGCTTGGGTGTTTGTTCCTTCAAAAACCGCACCTAATGTTGAGTTCAATGTCATACCTGCCTTGATTGATGCAAAACCTGTTTGCGACGCTGTCGGTGTAAATGTTTCTTTTGATAAAATTGCTACTCTTGTATTTCCTGCGTACATGGAAGCAACAACCTTGTCACCTCCTGAACTAGCAAGTGTTTCTATTTGGAATCCTGAAAGAGTTTGTCCTGAAGTATAAACTGGGCCAACTAATTGAAACGCCGAACCAGTGTACACATAAACTTGATTGTCATCTGTGTCTAACCAAAAATCTCCTGCAGATGCTGAAGTTGGCTCTGCCGATTGTGCTTTTGCACCTCCTGTTGGCTCAAATTGTGAACCATCATAAACTTTCAATTGACCCGTGTTTGCATCAAACCATAATTCACCTTTCAAAGGTGCCGAGGGCGCCGATGTGCTAGATGAATTTTCTAACAGTTTTACAAGGTTCTCATTAAGTCCTTCACCAAAACCCGAAAAACTTTTTCCAAAAAGTGTTAAACTTGTTGACGTATCCGAAGTACCGTCTGTGATTGTTGCTAATACCGATCCGTCTGTTTTGTTAATTGTGTACGCCATATACCTATATTTATAACCTTCCTACACTTATTAAAATGACACTTTCACCAGCATCTTCTTTGTTTTCCATTGCTTTTCCTACTACAGAACCTAAAACTGGACTGATTGCCTTTTGGGCATAGCCTGGATGTGTTCCGCAAGTGGTCAAAAGATCACCTTTTGATACCATTCCGTGTACTTTACATTTTACTTTTCCTACAAGTGCTATTGCTTGACCTTCTGATTTATCATTCATTAAGTATGCAGGATCTTCACTTATTACTCCTGCCACTCTAGTATCATTAGATATTGTTGATTGTGTAACTTCTTTTTCTCCACCAAATATAACAACTGTGCCTACGTCATAGTTGGAGTCAGTTTCATATTTCTCAGCCAAGTCAGCATATTGCGCCGATGTTGCTTTTGCGTGTACAGTGTTGTATCCAACACTACTAGAACCAATGTCATATGTTGCGTCTGCGTCAGGTAAAATAGTTTGTGACACAATGTTTCCGCTCATTGTCAGACTGCCCATTGTGTTCGCTCCTGAACTTGACAAGTTTCCTGTTACGTTTCCTGTAACATTTCCTGTCAGTGCACCAGCAAATGCTGTTGATGTTGTGGTACCACTTATTTCTAATTTTGTGCTTGGTGACGTTGTTCCGATTCCAATTCGTGCTTCCGAACCGTCCAAAGTCATTAATGTTGTCGTGCTTCCGCCATCATTTATTTTGAAAGTTATATCTGTGTCTGATATTGTATTTGATATAATTACTCCACTAGAATCAACAGTGATAGACAAATCGTTGTCTGCACCAACAGTCATTCCTGAATCTGTAACTACACCTAGTGTTCCTGAAGTTGTGTCGTTAGCATTTGATCTCAAATAGTTAGCCGCAGTTACTCCGCCTAATGCATCCGAGTCACTTGCTGTACCTTGAAATTTAACATCACTAATTGCTGTTGTTAAAGTAATACCTTTTTTGATTGTTGCAAATCCTGATATTGAAGTTTTAGGAGTAAACTCGTCTTCACTTATAATTGCAAGTCTATTTCCGTCATTGTAAATGTTTGTAATGTTCTGCGTGTTATCTGAGGAATCTAAAATAGAGTCGAATGTTAAACCGTTTGTTGTACCTGTCGACGAAGGAGGGCCTACTAAGATTGAACTTGTACCATTATAAAAATACAACTGACCTGTATCAGAATCAATCCACATATCACCTTGAGCAAGTCCAGAAGGTGCCGAAGATTGATAAGGTGCACTACCACCTGTTGATAGAAAACTTGTTCCATTGTAAACTTTTAATTTGCTATTTGTACTGTCCCACCAAAGTTGTCCTTCGATTGGTTTTGAAGGAGCAGAAGTGTTAGAGAAATTTTCTAATAGATGTAAAAAGTTTTCTGCAATACTTTCTCCATAACCTGCATATCCTTTTCCTATTAAACTTAAATCAGTTTGCGTGTTTACCACACCGTTCTGAACTGTGTAAGCATTTGGCGACGCTGAACTATTTGTTTTGTTTACTGTGTATGCCATCTATTAATATCCAGTGTTACTTCCTGATGTTGTTCCGCTTATTGTGTTCGACGTTGATAAAGCAGTTGAACTTGTTTCAGTAAATGTTGTTAATGATTGTATTCTTAAAGTATAGTCGATTTGAATTAATCTGTTCAAAGATTTTTGTACTGGGTGAAATATAACGTGTGTCAACAATTTATTAGTTGAACCGTTTTCCGTTCCTTCCCAACTTTTTAATCCTAATTCGTCAAAAACATAATCACCATTAAAGTTTGTTGTGTTGTCAAATGCAGACTGTCCGGTTGGCTCACCGTAATCTAAAGTACAAGTACAAACAATGTCAGTATACTTGTTACCTGCTGTATGTCTTACTTCCATTTTGTTTCTGGTTGTGTCTTTATTTGTAGATGAGTTATCATCAATTACTTTATAATATGTTTGATTATATAAAGTAGCATTTGATCCTGTTGAATTTGGCGTTAGGTAAGTTATTATTCCTGTTGGATCGACAGATGTTCCACCATTACCAAACGCCATTTCATGAACAAATCCTGTTGATTTGTTTGCTAATGAATTCGCTAAGGCCTGTGACATATTTTCATAGTGAATTGCATTTCTTTTATCTACAATTACTTCACCAGTTTCTGGATCCCAGATTTTGATATGTCCTTCCATCATCACTCCGCTATGATCTTGAGGCTTTTTGTTCTCTTCTTTATGCTCGTTTTGTTTATTATCTTCAGTCATCCTAGTGTATTTATTCAGGTGCATTTGTTGGTTCCCCTGCTATGAATTTAGCCTGAGCAGTAGTTGAAGCCTGCAATCCTAGTCCGTTTGACGGATTACCATCTTTTGCTGTATACCAAACCTGTCCTTTCTTATGTAAAATTTTAACCTGTGTACCGTCTGCTGGAGCAGTTGTCAAAGTAACTGCTGTTGTTGATCCGTCCACAGAATAGTTAATAGTTGAACCATCCTCGCTAGTAAGTTCTAATCTCTCTAAATCGTTAGATTTAGGATTTCCGACTAATCGTTGGCCACCAATGAATATGTCTAACTCACTAGCGGAGGCTGGTGCTTGTGATAGAGTAAACACTGTTGTACTGCCGTCACCTGTGAAAGTGTTAGTGTACACAGTGTCCACATAAGGAATAGTTTGTGTTCCGCTGGCATCTACCACTGTTGTGCCACCGCTATGCTCCTTAATTCCTGTTCCAAGAGTTCCACGTCTAAGTTGCCCTAAAGTGTTACTTGATTTGGTAAAATATTCTATTCTTTCTTTGTCTACGAATATTACCCCTGGTATATTGTTTGCGGCATCAGGTTCCGGCAAGACCGATCCATCTACCACTTCAATTTCTGATGTTCCTGCAACTAAAGTATTTTTAATTGTTGTTGTCGCGTTTTTGGAAATACGTTTGTAAAAAGTCCTGTTTAACATATCTTTGAAAATTCTAAATCCTGTTGCCTGTACAGCAGAATCCAATGCAAAATACATGACATCTAATCTATCTGATTGAACTATTGTTTTTCCAATTACAGTAATAGTGTTTCCACTAATTGTAAAATCAATACCTTCAATTAGTTGATCACCATTTAACCAAACATAAGTGTATGCACCACTTAGAGCATCAAATCTTAATTTAAAGATGTTACTTGTTCTACCTTCTAAAACTTCTCTTCTGAATTTTGATCCAAATGCGTTATTGAATGTTGTAACAGACATAACATCGCTTTGCTCCAATGCATATCCTAAAGTACTTGAATCTGCATCAATCTGTGCTTTATCCAAAATTATATCAGTTCCTTCATTACGATATTGATTGTCAACTAAAGTCGAAATACAAATAACATCTGTCGCTGTTGGAACTGAATTTGTTTTAAATTCTACATTTTGATTTGCTGTGTCAACTGTGTAGTGTGTGTTCAAATCTTTTTTGGTTCCGTTAACATAAACTTCAACTTCTGATGCCGCTGTAATAACTTTTGCAGGGTCAACTGTTGAGTCATCACTTAGGCCTGACGATACCCCGTATGTATACGTACTGCCATCACCTGTGTAGTAAGTGTTATCAGGTCCTCTCAAAACTTTTCCGTTGACTTCAATTATCGTCAATCCAGAGAATGGACCAATTGCTCCTGGAGGATATGTTAATGTATATCTGTTGGTTGAGCCATCATAGGTTACCGCTTGGTTTCTTATTTCGGCGTAACTTCTAGTTGACGTTGCTGATTTGTTAAATCCTGCTACTTGCACATATGAATTTGCCGCCGGTGCAGAACTAAATGTAACTTGTAATCTTTTGTTCACACTTGCAGTTGTAAATGCAGTTGTTGGAACACCATCTATTGTTATGTAAATTTCAGATTCTGTTGAGTCTGCCTGGAAGTCATCACTGGTACCTGTTGTAAATGTTACTGTGCTACCGTCACCGGTGTATGTGTCCAAGACTCTATAGTTTTCTCCAGATATTGCAAACACCCTTGTTGATACTATGCTGTTCAATGCTGGAGCAGTATTCAATGTAATAGTTTTGTTAGCGACGTCTACGGTATAATCAGTTGTTATCTTTTTAGTTTTTCCGTCAATCGAAACTGTTACAGAAGCAAGTGTGCCTGGATAATCCCCGATACTAAATGTTTGTGTAGATGCATCTACTCTGTGGTTCTTTTCTGATATGAACGGCACGCCCGACTCAGGAGATGTGTAAACTTTAATGTCCACAGTATCAAATAATTGTCCCGGTACTGCTTCCTCTGGTCCATAACTAGTATCCGGACTTACAAACTCATCACCTTCTAATACAAGATCACTTTCTGATATACCTAAAGCAGAACCAAATGTACCACCTTTAATAATTGAATCTATTGTTCTGTCATCTGTTGGTGTCAAGACTCCATCGTCGTCAAACGGAATAAATTCAACAAGTGCACCTTCGTCTGGTGTTGTTGTTAAAGTAAATGCAGTTGTTGAACCATCACCATTTATTATATCGTTTAATTTTTCTCTTGTGCTATCATCTGCAGAAACATAAACTTGGTATGCTTTTCCTGTTGCCGGTGCTGTATCGAAAGTATATGTGCTGGTAGAACCGTCTGCTGTAAATGATACTACTTCCGAAGAACCATAATTGTCCCAAGGAAAGTCATACCATCCTGATTTATCCCAGCCTTGCCCTTGCGAAAACAACAATCCTGTAACCATTGTTCCACCATAGTCAACACCTTGCATCAATTGATTTAATTCATTGCCAGGCATTCCTGTACCTGGTGTATAGAAACCTTTTGTTCTGTCTGACGCTGTTAATCCTGTTTCGTCTCCATAAACTTTGTAAAGATTATCTAGACCTTCTTTAAATTTTGTTGTTGATGTATATGCTTTTGTTGTTTTGTACAATTCGTTGTTGTATCTAATCAATTGGCCGTAAGCATACGAAGTTGATGCCGCCCAATCCACAACATCATGAGTAGATTTAATTCTATCAAATTTCAGCGTTAAATCAAAATCTCTTACTAGGTCGTTGTTCAAATTAGCATATGCTTTAGCCACAGTAGTTGGATTTGTTCCTGTTGCAGTGCCACCTGTGATAACGACAGTAGGAGTTGCTGTATAATTTCTACCTTTTGTTAATAATGTTATTTTTGTAACTTTACCGTCAACGACAGTCGCTTTGGCAGTTGCCGCGTTTGTTGTTGGCGTTTCATACATTTTGTATGTTCCGGATTTGGTCGCTATTCCGTGATTCATAGATCCTGTTGGCATATAAAAAGTGCCTGAATATTCATCAAACGTATGCGTGTGTGAGGCACCTGAACCCCCGTTCTGTGAATCCCATATGTTGGCCTGTGTTTCGCTTGTGAACAATGGATAGTAGTATCCATATGTTCCTGAAGTTGACCCCGAACTACTTGTTCCTAGTATCTGGAAAGGACCTGTTGAACCCACCGTTCCGCCTAAGATAGTCACTGTTGGTTCTGTTGTGTATCCAGATCCACCTGACAATAGGGTTATGGAAGAAACATACTTTTTGTGATAATCATTCCACATCTGCCATGGATATTCAGTAAGTTTGCCTGAATCTTTTGAAACATTAAGATTTCTAATTTTTCCCTCGTCTGCATCATAAAAAGGAGGATTATCAAAGTCTGTGTTTATTCCGTCTTGGGTATCTGTGCCTTGGTATCCTAACTTGTATTCCCTTAATTTCGAATGGAAAGGCTTGACTTCGTTTATGTAACTTTCTATCCAAGAATCTGTTCCTGTAGTGTATGTTTTTCTTTGATCTAATTGTCTTACAAGGTTAGTTACGTTAACGAAAGAAGTTTTAAACATCCAATCAACATATGTTTGTTCCTCCAAAACTTTTCTTAATCCAGTGAAGAACAATGTGTTGTATTCTAATGCTAGATCGTTAATGAATAAATCATCTCTTAAAGCAGTTAAAATATGTCTTGTTTCTTGTGATGGTTCTTGATCAAAGAAGTTATCATCAAAAAGATCATCTCCTGCAAACCCTGTTGCGTCCTGAGAATAATCATAAAGTTTAGTTGATAATTTTATAGTTCCGTTTTCTGTTCCAACATTAGTCCAACCGTTAACCGTTCTCATAAACAGTTTCCAACCGCCTGTGTCTGCAGATGTAACTTTAACGTGTTTTCCAACTTCTAGATCTAATAATTGGTCAAGTTCGTATTCAAAAGTAACCTGTTTGTCAATTGGTGTGTTTTCGCTATGAATCATTATGTGTACATCTGGGTCTGTTCCATACCAATCTGTATAACTCCAATAATTTGAGGTATTAAATGTTTGAATTTTTGTTCTTGACCAAACTGATCCATCCCAAGTATAAATTGCCCAATAATTGTTTGCATTTTCATCTGCTTTAACAAGATATCTCACAGATCCTGACAAATCATCTGTGTTGATATAAGTCAGATCGGCATAAGTGTCAACAGATGCGTCCCACTCTAAACTTTCGGCAGTTGGCTCTGGATCTTTTGAATCCAAATTATCTAAATTAAATGTTCCAACTAATTGATTTTTCTTTAATATCGAATTAGCATAATCTATAATTTCTTTTAATGCAGAAAATCTATCAACATACCAACTTTGCCTTGGACGTATGTTGTTTCCGTATCTTTCATTAACTGGTAAATCGAGATCTGGCACTGTGTCTCCGGAAGAATTTTTTCCTATCAATGAATCCCACCAACGACCTTCTATGTTTGTGCCAGGACGGAAAGTTTTATCACCTTCACGTACAAGTTTCCATATAGAGTGTGCATCCGCATCAAACGTGTTCGTTCTTATATCCACGTTTAGTACAATGTTACCGTTCACAAGTTGTCGTACATTGTAAACTAATAATTTATTCGTGTCAGTTATTGCGTAATACTTGATTCCAGAATTCCTTGGATTTTCAATTAGACCCGCAACAAAGTTTGTTGTATTTTTTCTTTCAACAACACTGTTTGCTGGAATTGTATTTGAATTTTTTACCCAATAGTAATAATAATTTACATTCGTATCTAATGCTGAATTGTATCTTTGTTTTACTGTGTATTCAGAATCGTCTGCTTTTAATGGTGTGCCTGAAATACCTAGTGTTTCACTTGCTGACGCAGATGCAATAGCATATTCGCTCGGCAATAGTGTAGATTCAATCCACTCATACACGTCAACCGATGATCCCGGGAATAATTTACCCCAATTATTTGATTTGTACTCTTGTGTATCTTGCTCGTACCACAACCATTTGACAGTGGATAAGTCCCACCATACTTCACCTATATGCTCTTCTCCCCATGGAGTTTTTGTGTTTGCATTTGGTCCAAAATTATATTGTGCTGGATCCCATGTTGTCTTGATGTGAATTTCTCTATCTGCTACGCCTAAAATTTTACCTTTGACTGGATCGTGTAAATTGTAATGATCTCTTATTTGTTTAGACGCATTACTAAATTCAAATGTTTTGCCTAGTTTAGTGACATCCATTAATGCTGTTTCTTTCGATAATTCTTTCCAAGCATACTCACCAGCAACGTTACAATCAAAACAAGTTACAGTACCGTCGTTGCTTACCATTGAACTACCGTCTGCCGCTACGTTGCCTTCATCGTCAGGTGCTCCAACAAATATAGTATTGTCTATAGCACACACGCCTTTACCAAAATTATCGTCTGCCGACACACTAGAAGTTACTAATAGGTCGTCTATTATAAATTTAGTGTTGTATTTTGTGGCAGTGAAGGCTCCCCCTGAGTTTGGATTCAGATCAGATATAGTGGTATCTTGTAGATCAAACGTTGTCTCACCTGAATCAAAGAACATTTCTTTATTGTTTGAAAATGTTTCTGCACCAATTACAAGTCTTGTGCCTGAATCGTTGATGTCTAAAGTAGATCCAAATTTCATATTCACCTGTGATTTTGGTGCAACTATTGTTTGCTGTAAAGAATAAACTAATGACGAATCATTGTCTGCGTCCCATTCGTAATAATAAACTGCACCTGCATCAGCCTGACTGCTATCGTCATACCCTGGTGCACCAATAATTAATGTTTTTCCGTCTTTGCTCATAGTCATAGAATCACCAAATTTGGTATTCAAAGTAGAGCCATCGCTAGTTGCGCCTGTTAAAGTTTGAACATGAGTAAATGCGTGTTGCACACTATCGTCGTTTGTCTGCGATGCCCTTACAAAAATTTCAACTTTTCCTGCCGTTCCTGTTGATACTGAGGATACAGCGAGTATATCACCTGTGTCGTTTGCTTCAATTCTATGACCAAAACGTTGATTGATATCTCCGTCTGGTGAGTCAATTTCCAAACATTGTGTCCATCTGTCATATGTTGATCCATCTGCGCCAATGCCCCACTCGTACATATAAACTCTACCTGTATCAGTATCTGGTGCATCTGATGGAACAAAACCTGGTGCTCCAACAAACATATATTTTGTTGGCGTTGATCTAACAGAATTTGCTCCTGGTTCTACAATTTTGTGTGACCAGCCAAAGTTTTGTGATGCCGCATCTACTGGAGGTAATATTGTATTCAATGTTCCGTATTTGAATGTGGCCGGATCCCACACAAATATTTTAATCAAACCAGCGTCTGAAAATCTTGTACTTCCGTCGGATCCTAGCGAATTGGCATAAGGTGCACCTGCTACAACAAAATTTTCATCTGAACTCATCGATAAAGAATAACCTAACTTACCCGTATCATCATCTCCAGCAGTTGTTGTAATTGCTGATTGTGTGCCAAATGTTGTGCCTGCTGTTGTGCTTGACCTAAATAAAAAGTTTATTGTACCTTGACCATCTGTTGGTGCGGCAACTACCAAAGTTCTTCCGTCGTTTCTTGCAACAATTTGATAACCAAAGTCTTGGTCTTCTGTTGTTGTGTCAGGAGATAATGTTCTGATTTGTGTGTATGGATCTTGTTTTTCATATACTTTCCATAATCCGTCACTGTCTGCGTCTGCAAAAACTTTATCACCTTCTAGTTCTATTGAATCATTTTTATCTTTGTATGTGTCAAAAGATAATCTGTCATTCACATTATCCATTGAGTTTAATCTCACTGAAGTAAATTTGTAAACATTTCCATAGGAGTCTGCGGTAGATCCGTCATCTAAAACTGGCAATGCGCCAATAACTCCAGTAAAATCAACAGTAATTTTTTTGTAACTTTGTACAGATTTTACTAAAAATACTTTGTTCAAATCCGGAGATTCAGAATTTGCAATTAAAATATAATCGGCTGTGGTTGTAGAAGTACCTGCGGAAAAATTGTGGGCACCAGTAAATGTAATTTCTAATCCTGTGTTACTGTTTATAGTCTCTAATTCTGCAATTTTCACACCTGCATTTGTAATTCTAAATACGTCCCAATCTTTATTGCCTTTGTTTGCTACCCAAATAAGTTCATTACGTTTAAGTGTTGACACGTCAATATCTAATAATTCTGATTCATTAAATGCAGTGTGTTGCACTTGATTTAATTGTGGATATCCCGCAGTCTTATAAACCTGCACTTGGTCTCTGCTGACTCCTGCTTTAGTATAATCGTAACGTGAAAATGTTGTGGATGCTGTGTAATCAACAGGTTTGTAATACAAATTATTTTTTGCCACGCCCAAACTTCTTGCATAAGACTTGTCATCGTTTGTAGTTTCTAACAATTCAATACTTTGTGGATTGGCAACTACTTCGTTATCTCTTAAAGTAATTTGTATGCTTTCCGTAGAATCTGTGTTTCCGATTCTGTTTGTTCTTATCATCCATTCCGGATATAAACTTAAAGATATATCTTGATCTTCGTATTTTGCTTTAAGTATTCTTGTAATTGCATTTTCTGTTCCTTTTTCTCTTACATAACCTTGATAAAACTTATACTGTGAAATATCATTTACAAATAAATTTTCTAAATAATCTCTATTTTGATATCCAATTAATCTTTGTGCGAGTGTTTGTTGTGATTCATCAAAATTATTTGTTTCTAAATTATAAAAATCTTGGAAGGAAGAAATTTTATAATCAAAGTTTGGAATAAGTTGTGGAGCCGGTTTTTGATCTTTTAACATCCAGTTACTTGTAACAAATTCTGTAGTAGAAGTGTGATTGACTTTTGCAACATAAAATTTACCTTGGTACTCTATTGTGTCACCAATTTTATAATCTGTGTTTTTCAACCAGTAAGTAACCTGTGCGGCGTCAAAAATAAAACCTGGTGCGTAGTAATCTCCATTCCATCCACCAGTCTTCCATCCTACAAGTTTTAATCTTTGCTGTCTAAATCCTGTGTCTGGATCATAAATTTTATCTGTGAACACTGTTGCATTATCAAATATTAAAACGTGTTCTTTTTGTACAGTGTTTAATGCAACGTTATACAAACCAACATCTGTGGGTTTGATTGTTAATTCGATTGTTGTACCAACACGTTTTGTTGATACGTCGTTTATATCTATTTTTCTACCACCAGCATCCAGTAATGAATAATCACCTGCTAAATTTCTTAATTTCCCAACTACTGAATTATTTGTTTCTAGTTCGAAGCCGTCTGCCGCAGGTGATACAGTAACCGCTGAGCCGGGGGACCAGTTCTGAGTGGTCCAGAATAAAAATTCTCTCACAGCGTTGCTGAAATTTAAAGTTTCTTTCAGTTCGTTGGAATATCTATTAAATTTAAATCCTAGTGATTCTAAATAATGTCCATAGCCAAATAAAAAATCAACAACGTCTTGTACCGTATCAAGCACATGACCATAAGGAATTGTTTGCACAACTTCTTGATAGTTGTTATATTGTAAAGCATCCGCTCCTTCAACACTTACCTTGGTACCAGATACTGATTTAATTGGATATTGAAATTTAAAATATGGTTGAACGGTTGAATATCCTAATACCTTATAACCACCTAATAATGTTGATCCATCTAGATCCGTATCAGTATTTTTTTCTATTAATACACCCGAATAATAAAACGAATCTACTGGATTTGATGTCCTAAACAAAATTTTATAGTTCTCATCAGGGATAAATTTCGATCCTGAAGTAGATCCTGGTGAAATAGAATCTGTAAGCACCTTTAAATTATTTTTATCGGAGAACCCGCCAAGTTTGTAAGTCAACTGGGTAGTAATATTTTTCATTTTATTATAATAAAATGTCTTTGCGTCTAAACCTTTTGAAATTAGGTAGTTGACTACAAATGGTTGATAACCCGTGGTTGTATATCTTGTTGTTACTCCTGTGGCATTGTTAGTTTCTGTTTCCAAATGATATTTTGCTGTTGCTAACTGTGTTCTAATGTTTGTCTCTGTGCTGACAATATTTCCTGTTATATTTCTTTTTAACCTAGATGGATCAAAAAATATTGTAAAAAACTTTGCAGGTCTTGTAAGTGCTAAAAGTTTTATAGCAGAAAATGGATACGCACTAGATCTCCTCCATGCAGTCTCAGAAGGTCCTTGATCTCCAAACTTCCAACTGTTCCTTCTTCCTGGTACAACTAATTCATGTATCAATCCTATCGCAATAGGATCTAATAATTCACCAGATGCATTTACAGGCAAATAACTTTTTATTCCTGGCTTTCCATATCTACCAGTTTGAGATTCTATTGCGTCCCATAGAACTGAGTTTCCCGACGTATATGGTGCCGCACCGTAAGTGTCGTCCCAAGTGCTAGGTTTTTCAGAATGTCCTAATATCTCCCATGGTCTTGTATGCGGACTATCTGTGTCGTAGTAATATTTGTAGATACCTCTCCAATGTCCAGGCAATTTCTCATCTTTAAGTCTGCCTGTGCTTCTTGCATAGTTGTAAGTGAATGGTGAACCCTCTGTGAAGGACGTATTATTGATGTACTGAACACTATTTCTACCCGCCCACACATAAAAATCTGGTCCCATTACATCACTTACTTCGGTTAGAGTGTATTCGGTTGATGTGAACGCAGACGGCATAACCTCGTTGACATCTAATAATGTTTGATCATAAGTTACCTTAATATTGTTGTAAATTCTTTTTTCTAATTCTAAAATAAGATCATCTCTTTCGTCGCCGTATGCTTTTATAATTGATCCATCGTGTTTTCTTATTACATTTGTGTCAGTAATAAAAGTTGTGTCAGTAAAAGTTTCAGGCTTATATTTTGGATATATTCCAAGTTTTGTTGGTGTAGCAGGAATGTAACTTCCATTAGTATCGGCATAATCTTTTATCTTTATTATGTCACCTTCTGCAAGGGTAGCCAAAATATTGACAGTATCGTCTGTTGTGCTAAAGGTATAGTCTGTCCCTAATACTAATTGCACATCATTCAGATATACATACACCGCTCTATTACTTGTAGTTGTAATACTATGTTGCGAATCAAGTGCATATTCGGTTTGAGAAGAGCCTTGAACAGTATAAGTTCGTGTGGAGACATTTTCTCCATAACCGATCATGTCGTCATAATAAAATGCAAATGAACTATTTTTACCTTTGCTTATTGCTTTTATAATTTCATCAACCCTGTCAGCGGCCACACCTTCGTATGCTGTGCCAACTGCGTATGTCAAAAATGAATTATACCATTTTTCATATTCTAAATTAGCATAATCAATTGCTGAAATCACATTCGATTCTTGATCAATTAATCCAAATACTGCAGGCAATAAAGATCCTAAATGCTGTTTAATTGTACCACCTTTTAATTTTGCGTCAGGTTGTTTATCCCTTAAATTAGATGTACCTGGAATAGAGCCAGTGACGTCCTCGTTTTTCTCAAATATATCTTTGACGTGAAGCAATACTTGACCCCATGTAAACGATCCTAATTGTTTGTTTTTGCTATTAATAGATAAGTTATCTGGTGTTTCGTAAATTCCTTTATCTGCAACTTTGCTTTCTGAACTATATGCAGAAATTTTTACTTGATCATCGACCGAAAGTTTTTCATTAAATTTTACATATTTGTTTGTGCTTCCGTCTACTATTGTGTAATCTGTTGTGATTGTTTTTCTTAAACCATTTACAGATACACTTATTTCTAAATCACTTATATCAACACTGTCTTTATAAAAATCAATTTGGAAAAATTGTTTTTCTGTATCATCAACTATAAACGTTCTAATTACTCTTTGTTTACTTTCGTTTGTCCTTTCGATCCAAGCACTTCGATTATTATGTGTTTTAATTCCAGTTGTATAGTGTAAATGTCCTTCTGCTAATTTTTTGGTTATAGTTGTTGTTCCGGTTTTATATGTAAAAGATCCGGCAGTATGATCCGATTCAAAAACAATATCTCCCACATTGTTTATAGTTTCGTATTTTACTTTTATACCTAATACTGTATCTTCTGTTGCGGTATCCGAAGTTGCAAATTCAAAAACCTTTGCACCAGTAAATGTTGAGTTTGGATACGTCGTGTCGTCATCAAAAGATACTTCGTCATTATCGAACATATTAAACAACGGTTGTTCATTTACTTTTGTTTTTTGCTGTGATTCTTTCCATGTTTCTTCTGCCTCTACATAGTGAAAAGTTTTTCCTTGATTTTTTGTTCCAAATTCTACAAAGACTGATTCACCGTCTAGTGGAGAACCATCATCTGCTTCTGTAAACTGAATCACTGCCGTAGAATCATCGGCCGCCGTGCTTATAGTTGAATCATCTGAAGCATGAACAAAATTTACTGTGTAAATTTTATTTCTGACTAATGAATCTGTGTCCGCGGCAAATATAATACGCATACCTTGTGCCAGTGTTATGCCGTCGACAATATAACCAGGTGTGTTAACCACATTACTGAATGCATCTGTTGTGACTGTGTCATAAACTGTGATAGATTTTTTTGCAACAGTTCCGTGATTATAGAGTTCTAATCCTGAATCGAATTCAATGATAGGCCTTTTTGCTCTGTCAGTTTCATCTAAATCAGGAGTGAAACCGTTTGCTTCTGCGGTTTTTTCAATCACTGACTTATGAAACCATCTATTATATCTGGACCATGCATTCTGATCCCTTGAATCCCTTTTTATTGTGATGTAATCTTGATCGTCTGGCCTGAAAAATGCTTTTGCATATGGTCGTGAGTCGTACACTACTGTATCATACAAAATCGTAGTTTCCGTGGAGTAAGATCCAGGAGTGATTAAATCTTCAACATCTGTTAAAGTAATTGCATCACCTACACCCTCCACATAATATTCTTTGTTTTGATAAGTGGTCGAAACTTTACTATTTGTAAATTTAATTTTCATCCCATTGGACAAATCTAAAGTTCTTAATGAGTAATTTTTAACTCCTATGATATCATTCTCAGGATTTATTTTTCTGGTGCCGTCTACTGTCAAAATTTGTAATATTCCGTTCATGGAATCATGATTACCACATTGATAATATAATGTGTCCGGTGCACCTGTTGGCACTGTGAAAGTTACAGTACCGTCACTAGTTCCATTATTTGTTACACCGGTAGAATATATGGTGGAAGTTGATCCATCGGCCGCTACCATATCCATAAACGGTTCAGTCATTATCCAGAAAGGATGACCCTTTGCGTTTATTGTAAACTTGTAAGTGTTACCTCGGTATAAAGTAATAATTGGATTTCTTTCATTTTCTCTGTGTGGAAAATTCCAAGCCTTTGCAGAACTTCCATCTTCCGGCCATTTTTCAACCTTGTATTCTGCAACTGCCCCTGTGCCTACCGAATCTATTTCTATAGCATTTGGACCTGATGGCATCCAATAGTATTCTCTGTAATTAATCAACTTGTCGTAGTCGATTGCTGGGTTCCAACTATAAACTTTCTCTTTGTTTAGTCTATCGTGGTTATCAACTTTTCCGCCAAAATATTTTATTTGATTTATATAATCATCGTATGTGCCAGTAAACTTAACTTGGTCCTCAGGATTCACAGAGGTTGTGTCTTGTGTTGTGTATGTGACAGCAGGCTCCAATTGATACGCCATCCTATCTCTGTCCGTTGCACTTAGATATCTGTCGGTCGCTTTCCTGGTGTATGCGTCTCGTCTACCAATAAATCCGTCAATCCTTTCAAGAGATCCTTTTTGGATTAATGGGTCAATTGTGCTTGATGTGAATCTTTGGTTAACGTCGGTACGATAAAAAGCAGGTAAGTGTTGTATACTTCTACGTAATTCGTTGTTACCTTGCTTAACAACTTCTTGATTTGTCTGTGAATTGATTTCTTTATCTGCCATTAGTATCCTGCCCCACTACTGCCGGAACTTGATGTTGAACCGGAACCTGATGTAGTAGAACCTGACACTGCTGAACCTGTTGTTGTGTTCGTTGTGGTAGTTGATGTTGAAGTTACGACTGTTCCTGATGCTTCTAATTGATTGGCACCTAGTGCAGTTATAATTGATACATCACTAACGGTGGCCCCACTAATGAAAATTTCGTCCGCCGCACTTCCTATTTGGAACAAAGACCCAAAACTTTGTCCTGACTGATTAGGTACAATAACAACTGTCAATAAATCCGGTGCAAGTTGCTGGTGAATGTAAGCGGCTAATTCAGTAAAATAAAAACTATCTCCAAAATCCCAATTATCTAAAGCAAAGAATTCGTTGATTGCCGCGATAACCCTGGTTTTAATAATTGCGTCTGTAATGTTAGTATTTGGATTTTTTACAACTTTGAAAGTACATTGTAATTCCTCGTCCGAATTTGATCCAAATAAAATTTTATATTTCACAGGATGGTATACCACATGATCAGATAATGATTTCAACGGATTAAGTGTTCCAGAATAACTAATTCTTAATTGATCTGATGTTGCAGGTGTAGGTTTTGAACCACCTTCTTTCAACCAAATTCTATATAAGTTATCGTAGGACCTTTCTAATATGTATAGATCAATAATGTTTGAAACTGCTGGATCAATTCTTGTTTCTTGTCCTGCATGATGTTTATATTGGAAAGTAAGAGAACTTCTACCTCTTCTCGCATAATAATCAGTAGTTGTTGTTAAAACGCCTGTGTCGGTGCTATATTTTTTAACAACATTTTCGTCCTCGTCATAAAAGTAAAATAATTGTCCATCAGAATAACCACCAGTTGACAAGTTGATGTCGGCTTCATTTTCAGATACAACAAAATTAGTTGCGGCATATGGTTTAAATCTTGCTATGTTATTGTAAGAAATATATTTTTCAAAGAACACAAATTTAGTTGTAGGAGTAGTTTCTGGTTCAATAATAATATCAAACAGTTCAGGATTGTCTACCACTCCGTCATCATCGCTATCAAAGAATCCAATTTTTACTTTCCTGTTATCTTGATAGCCATCTGCTTCTGTAATAGTATCTACTATCTGCCAACTTATTGGATACCCAATTGAGTTGCCTGTTGATACAATCGAATTTGTTTTTAAAATTTTAACCGAGTCTTTTACACTCTGTCCTGTTTTGTAATCATAAATTTTTTCTTGCGAATCATAATGGAATTTATTTTGTCCTTCAGATTCAAAAATATAATCTAATGCCCTATATGTTACTGTGTATGTGCTTCCGTCATTAGTAAATTTAAACCACCAACTGGCATCCAAATTTGTACCAGCAGTTGATCCTGTGTTACTTAAACTAAAAACAGAACTTGTACTTAAATTTGTTGCAGTAATAACTTTCCAAGTTTCCGAGTCTACATCATACCTGATTCCAAACTCTTCAAATGCTTCGATTCTGTCAATAAGGTCAGTTTTTAGAGTTGACGAAAAACTAGTTGTTAAATTAGGAATTATTGCAGAAACAGAAGAACCATCAGGAACAACATTTGATAATGTTACTGGACCTAATCCGGTCTCCAAGTTTCCTGTGCCGCCATTTGCACCATCTCCAGTTACTGCTCCTATTTTTGCCCATAGTCTGTCTTCGGCGTTGTCTGTGCCTGCCGTGACTAAAGTGTTGTTTAAAAACTCTCTGGTGTCCGGAGAAACAAATTTAATTAATGCTCCTGGTTTTGCATATTTCAAGTTCGAGGTTGCAAAGTCGCCAACAACCAAAGGACCAGCCGCTTTAAAATATCCGGTGTTTGTATTTGTTCCTGTTGTAGTTGAATTCCAAGTAGAATTCAAGGAACTTACGTCCTTGGTTGAATATTTTAAATAATAAAACTGTCTTGCATATGATTGTTTCAACCTTGCTTCTACATCAGAATTTAAAGTTGATTCGATCACATTTCTATTTGTAAAAGTAAAACTAAAAGTATTTGTTGATTCTTCTCTGTATAATATTCCGTCCTCTGCAAATATGTTTACATTTGAGTACGCTCCTGTAGGATCTAAAATTTCTTTTGCTCTTGATATGCCAGATGCGGCTCTGTTGACTGATCTTACTTTTATTATTTCTTGTGATGCACTTAAAGGCACAACCTGATAGTCTTCCGCAGTTACCATTCTATTTTGTGAATAATAAACCTGTGGTGCTTTTTCTCTAATAGAATCGTTTGATTCTGTTGCCGCTGAATTATATATCGACGACTTCAAAGACAAACTCATTGTAAGAGTTTGTTGGCTTCCGTTCACATCTGTGTATGGAACTGAAAGTTGCACATTTCTCATATCAGTCGGCTGAATTGAATATTTTGCATTATCACTTACCCTATAATACATTCTAAATGTTCCTAGAGGTAAGTTTGCAAAATTTCCATCACCGAAGACCAAGTCAATTGCGTCATCTACTTTTGTAACTACATTGTAAATATTTCTTTCTTTTTTTGCTAAAGAATTATAGATAGCATTATTGCCTGCAAGTGCAGGAACTTTTTTCCATTCCTCAAAAGGTTGTCCGAATTGATCTAATTTGTATAACCATATATCTGTGTCATTTACGTTTGATGTGCTGAAACTTTTAACAAAATTTGTAATCGCTGTGTCTACAGTAAAGTCAACATTTTCCATTGTGCCTTGTTTAAACAAAAAGAAGAATCCTGTGTTGTTTGATGAATCTCCAGATCCGTCTGATCTGTATGCGTAAGTTAACCCAGTTCCTTCGATTGGTTTTGCTTCATATATGCTTTCAGAATCTAGGATAGTTGAAGGCACAATCTCAAATCCTCTGTTTATACCGCCAACAGTTTTTGTAAAATTGAATATTGGTAAATCTAATTGATTTGAACTTAAAGTATAAATCTCAGTGTTGATGCCACCTATTGTTCCTGACTCTCTAGGACTTCCAAATAATTGCCCTGTTTGATTTGCGGCATTCATAATTGCAATAAATTGTTCTCTATAATTCGAATTGACAGAGTCGTTCCAGATGACTGTTGAATTTGCTATGTTTGTGCCAGTGGAATCTAAAACATCTTCGGTAGTAGATACTGAATTTATTTTTAGAAGTCCGGTTGCTGGTTTATTTCTACTTGCATTGTAGTTGATTAACCTTGCTAATCTTAAAATACTATTTCTTCTTTCTGCAGTTTCTAAAAAGTTTTCTCTAGCATTTAAATCTATTCTGAAAGAAAGTGCCTGTGAAATATATGCTATCAAATCTATTAATGCAACATACTCAGAACTTTCTACAAAATCATTAAAATCATCTGGGTAATTTTCCCTGATGTAAGCCACCATTGTTCTACGTAAAGTTTCAAAATCGTATGATTTAAAGTCTGCCTGTTGGAAGGCCTGATAGATCTTTCTCCAGTCCTCTGCAACTAATAATCTGTTCTGTCGTTCTGTAGTGGCCATAGTGTTTGTATGGATATTTATATACTTAATTAAGTGCGTATATTAAGATAGGCGTAATAACGAATTTTCATCGAATCTAAATGCCAACTTTTCCGTGATATCTAATGGAATATATTTCAATGTGGCCTGTATAGCGATTCCGTGATCTGCTTCAACAACCGTGATTTCTTCCGTGCCTATACGTGGATCCGCATTTAAATTTGCAGTGATGTCTTCCGTAATGGCATCTTTCAATGCTTCTGTGAACGGCTCAAACAGCAAATCGTAAATTATTGTACCAAATTCAGGATTCTCCACCCTTTCGCCCTTCCGTACCGACAAACGGTTTATGAGATCCTGTTTGGCACACTCAAAATCATAAACCTTAAAGTTTTGGTTCTCTGCTCGTGATGAAAATCCTTTGAATGTAACTGTGTTGTTACCTGATGCTGTACCTGTTCCTGAACCTGATCCGTATGCCATTTTTAATATTTATGTCCTTTATTTTACCAAAATTTAAACTTACCTATTGCACTTGAAATACTGCTAACAACATTTGCCGCACTCTGTCTGAAGGCAGTTGCTACCTGCGTAATTCTTCCCGCCGCTGTACCTCGTAATGATGGTGGCAGGTTATTAGCAGATGATCTACCTAATATTGTACCTGCAAGATTGGATGCAACACTAGTAATCTTGCCTGCTACAACTTTGGTTGTTAAAATTTGTTTGATATCTCCTGTTTTCAAATTATCTACCACACTAGAAACTTTATATATGTTGTTGTAACTTTTAGTGAATGAATCGGATAATTCTTTTAGTTTTACAGAATTAAATTTAGTTAAAGTTTTCATTTCGTTAGGATTATTGATGTCTACACCCTTGGATTCAAGTAACCCTTTGTCTGTGAGATATTTTTTCTGATCTGTAAAAAATTGTAGTTGTTTGATGTAATCTACATCACTTTCTCTGTTTTGTTGTGCCATAAATTCCAACGTACCTGGTGTCTGTGATAATTGTTTCCATTTAACCGGATCTTCCCATTGTGAAACTGTTTCGTAGATTCCCGATGGTGCTCTAGCAAACGGTTCATGAGTCACAAGATTCGGCACAGTAGTTTTTGTTTTTTTAGTGTTGGCTTCTAATACTCCGCCCACGCCTACAGTAAGGTTTACATCGTTCTGAGTTTCGTCTGTGACGATACCTGCCGCTTCTGGTGTCAACCATGTTGGTCCCCAACTAGAACTTGCAGGGACTGAATTGAAATGTATCTGTCCACTCGCCGCTAAATCTATTCTACCGCCGGCACCGTGCATCTGTCCACCACCTGCGTAGGATGAAATACTACCACTGGCGAATGATGTGATTGCACCTCCTTGAGAAGCATTTGCAATACCTGTCTGACCAATGTTCATTATGTATTGAGCATTGTTTACCATATCAACTTCCGCTGTAAATTTAATACTGTGTTTTGCGTGGAAGTTTATATCTCCCCCTGAGTGCATATCAAAATTTCCATCTGATCTTAAATTAAATCCATCTTGGGCGTATATGTAAATTTTTCCATCACTGCTCATTTCAAAATAACTGTTACCGGAACCATTTGCTATGTAAACAACACCTGCGGTGTCGTGCATCAATAACTGGTGTCCAGATGCTGTACGCAGTCTTGTCAGTTGGTTGTTGCCATTAACATCGCCGTCATCCATTACAAAAGTGTGTCCAGTGTCTCTAACAACAAAATCTGTTTGAGTTGTGTCTTTGGCGCCAACTTTTTCTTTTGTGGATCCTGTGTTTTTCCTACCAGGAGTGCTTATTCCGAAAACCTGGCTTGGTGTTTCTCTTCTTGCAGAAGATGAGGTTGTACCTCTCACGGTGTCGCCTATAAGGCCTTGTGCTTTCAAAGTTTCCGCAAATGGGTGTATTGGTTTTGGAGTGCTGTCATAACTGTTAGCCACAAAGTTTGGCGATGCTCTGTTGACCTCACCTGCAGGCACATTCTTTGTGCCATATGTTGACATCTTATCAACACCGGCATTTTGCATTTCGTTTGGATTGCTTACATCCAGGCCTGTGGTTTTATCCATTGTATTTTCACTAGATGCAATACCCGGAATCATATGGTTTGTGTAAGGATCCTGTATACATCCTATCCAATATCCTTGCGACAATTTTCCTTCAGCAAAAATGACCAACACTCTTGTTTCTAAGTCCGGTGGAATGGCCCAAAAACCATATGAATGTTGTGATCCGTCATAGGTCCTGCTGTTTGGTTTGTTGTATATGGATGCTTTTGCTCCATAAAAAGGCATAAGATAATCAACGGTGTACAATTGGTTGAAATTAGGATTTTGTGTTTTAACTAGATCGGGAATAGATACCTTTAAACGACCCATCCTCGCAGGGTCAATGTTTCCTTTTACGATACCTATATACGGACCTGGATTTTGTGGCGACCAGTCTTGACTGGCACCTGGTGGTACTGGCGTTGATGCATCACCTTTTAGATGGTCACTTAAAATTTTAGACATTAAAGAAGTCCCTTATTCTTTTTGATGTTCGTGCTACTGTTTTAAAAATCTTGCTGTCTTTGACTTTGGCAAATAAAGAATTAATTTTATCCTGCACACTAAAAATTTCAGCACCCATGGCAATATAATCGGCAGGTATATCACTTTTGTGTACAATGTGTACAGTGCCGTCTTTTTTATTAAGATATCTGTATTGTCTCATTGGTGACGATATTTTAACTCCTTGGTTATTAAATCTTACTAGTTTCAAAATATTTCTATAAGATCCATTATCAAAACTGTGTTCTATTTGATATACTCTATATAGTCCGGAGAAAGTTGCTGACTGATCAGACTGGAGTTCATATATTCCTGTTTTATCATTTAAATCTGTAGGCATTCTAAAATTCAAAAGAATAATAGGATCTGCCAATTCAGGATTGTAGCATTTCAACTCGTTGTTCCAAACCGAATCAAGTCCTGCTCTCCAATACGAAATATCTTTGTCCTCGCTCACACCCGGTCCAAACATTTGTGGATTTGCTGGTATGAATTGTGACTGGCCTAACCATGCAGGGTCACCTAAAATTTCCATGTTAATTGTTACCATATCTGCCTCTGGATTCGCCAAGTAATCTAGAAAATTATCTAGTTCGGTAGTTTTATCGTTTGATAAATTATCTCCAGACTTTCCTTCTCCAACTTCTTGTCTTAAAAGGAAAGATTGATCTTCAAAGTGATCTTCTGAATTCGATACTCCGGCAGTCTTGACGTCGATCAACTGTATTTCATCATTGTTACGTTTTGTTTCACTTGCTTCGGACAATCTACTTTGGAAATAGGCCACTTTATAATTAATATCGAGATCTAAAATATCAATATTTTCTCCTGTGAAAATATAATTGTATGTTTTGTGTACAAAGTTTTTGAAATTATCACCTGTACTGACTCCAGGTATTGCAAGACTATAAGCATGGATCATCAATGGTTCAACAACAAACTTTATTATTTTGGCGTTAGTTGCCCTTTTTGGATCAAATCTATTTGTAGGAATCACAGTGCTTCTTATTTGATATTTTTTATAATACCATCCTTGTTCTTTAGCGGCATCATACACACCTTGATTTGTAGATCTAGATGATAAAATTGTTTCAACCTTCTGCTTCCATTTATCAAAGTCGTTGTATTTTTGCTTTGGATGGCCCTTCATTATCTGATCGAGTATCGACGTGATGTGGTCGTTTTTACTAAATTTCAAAAACTCAAGAGACTCTTTATCAACTTGCACTCCTCCGTGATGCATTTCTCTTTTGACGTATGAATCCAGTTCTATTTCTGTTGTATCCGGCTCAAAGTACTTGTCTATGCTAATTTGATACTCGTCCGCTATACCAATCAATCCTTCTTCTTTTGTATCTTCGTTTTGTTTGTTTAAAATATCTTGTAGTTCTATAACTAATTCGTTTAATGTTCTATTTTGTGTTGTGAGTGTTCCGGCGGTTCTTGGATAGGCAAATCTATTTACATATCCAAATTCGGAAAAAGGAATTGCTTTTACATTGTAGACAGAGCCACCTTGGTTAATATCTATTCTCATATCAACCAACTTAATTGGTATCACACGTTTAGTGGAATGTAATGGTTGTACAACATTTCCCAATTCATCAAATCCTGTGAATTCCAAAGTAAGCAAATATGGTGCGTCCAAATGATCTAGATAATCATTATTTGCCGCGGCCGCTCTAATTCTATCTATCAAAGATATTCCAAACGGTTCCATTATTTCCATGTTAATATCAGTAACATTTGTCAAACGTCTTTTACTATTATGTGGATTAACACTGTTCATTGTTACATTTCTAAAATACAAGTCTCTGTTTTTTTTGAAGTTTGCTCTCGCCTTGTCTAGGGTCTTTTTCATTCCCTTGTTTTTTTCCAGTAATTGTTGGTTATCTTTGGACAAAGTCTCACCTTCCCCTAAAGATCTTTCATCCATAGGCCCGTATCCTCTCTGATTTTCATCAGGCCCGATTCCGCTACTTCGTATTATAATATCATGTGGCTTTGAATTTAAAAGAGTTGTAGTGCTTTCGAGGTCAGCACGTGACAGAGCAGAAAGGGTAAAAAGTGGATTGTAACTTGCGTACTGATGTAATACATTTGGTTCTGAGACATTTGCTAAACGTTTAGTTGTTTTTTTATCTCTGTCGTCACCAATGCTGGTTTTTAGAAATCCCTTTGAACCAGACGTGTTCATGGAACTGAAATATTTTTTTGCCTCACCTATATTTTGGTAGGATTCTGCACTCTTATTTTTGATTTCCCCGAATTTTTCTTTGTAATCTCTAGGACCCCTTACTCTAGCCATTCTAGACTCCTAAATCTTTAAGCAGTAATTCTTTTTTTGGCAACTGGATTGTAACTCCTATTTTGAAATCATAAATTGGGTCTTCTATCTTGTCAGGATTACGTTGAGCAAATACCCACCACAATCTTGGAGTTCCATACAAGTCATATGCTAAAAGGTCTGGCCTGTATGCATAAGTTCTTTCTATTGTGTATGATTGATCGTCTTCCTCGACAGTGATTGTTCTCGGTGTTAGGATTTCCAAATTATCTGCTGTCATTGGTGTATCAAAATATGGTGATGTTCTAGAATAACTCGACATTAGATAAATCCTATTTCGTTAGTGCCTTTTCCGTTTAGTTCGCCTCGAACAAATTTTGACATACTAAAGTTCTTGACAGAATCTCTAGAGTAGATAGGAGATACTAGAACCGATATTGTTGACAACGTAGGCGCCCAGGTTGAATCTTCTTGTTGATAATCAATGTTAGAGTCTGATCTATAAACATCCGATTGTTGTGTTGAAATATAATCTATTCCTGATCTAAGTTCAACGTTAAATGTGTTAATGACTACCGGAACTTTGTTAAACATATGATCACCGTATCCGTATAAATGAAATACAGGAGGTGGGTTTCCTTTTAAACCGTAACCTTCTTCTGCTCCAAAAAACATTTTTGAGGCAGTTCTTAAAAAATTTACTGTTGCCACCCAATGTTTTGCATCCTGTTGATTCTGTACAGGAAATTCTCCAAAGATGTTCATTTGATCAACCTGTGAATTTCCATATTGATAATGCGGATAGTTACTATGTGTTTGTTCCATGGCATTGTAATTTGATGAATACTGAATTACAATGGACGGTGTCAAAGGCCAAAACATTCCCATTTCTTCTCTTAACGGTTGAAGCAGTTTGTTGTTCTCAAAGAAAAATGCTTCTAGTGGAGATCCTGTTGGCACTTTTAATTTTACACGCCAATCTTTTTTGGAATCTCTACCACTCCATTTTGCTCTTGCATTTACGATCCTCGAATCCCTTCTAATACCAGAACTAAACAAACGTCCTATCGTTCGATTATAAACGCCCTCTCCAACGTTTTTAACCACGTCACCCAACCCTATGTTTGGTCTTGTATTTTGGTCCTGAAATGCCATATTTTTTTGGTTGCTTTCCTTTGTTAAATTTTGTATACTTTAAACATATTTATAGGCACAATTATAGGCGTATTTAATTCCCCTTACGGCACCATTTAACAGACCTGTTTGTGGTCACTTTAGCGAAATAGAAGAGATAATTATGAAGAGAGTGAAATACCTAAACAATCGAGATCTGTTGGCACAAATACACGCCAGCAAAAATACGTACTGTTCATATGTGGCTCCGGAGGACTCACAGTACGATATCATTGTGCCCAATCTAAAAAAAATTAATCCTTCGGCGATAGCCAAAGCCAGAAAAGCCAAAGCAAAAAGACTCACACAACGAGCATGGGAGGAAGCAAAAGCATCTGGTGATAAAAAAATTAAATTGACAAACTGCACTGTGTCTCCAAGGAAAATTGACAAGACGGATTTGGTATTTAGAGTCAACACCTATGATCACATACCAATGGATTCGGGAAGAAAGAAAAATCCTAAGCAAACATCGGATCATCATGCCAAAGTAAACTTTCCGCCTTTCCAACATTATAGATTGGACAAAAAAGGCAAACTAAAATGTGTTGGCAAATCACACTGGATAGGTGGGATGAGCAATGGTTACTTTTCTGTTGATCACGGAAAAATTACAAACAGTCTTGCAATGATGTTTATGAAATTGTGTGAACGTTATGGCACACGAGCGAACTGGAGAGGTTACACTTATAATGATGAGATGCAATCACAAGCACTGATGCAATTATCACAAATTGGTTTACAGTTTGATGAAAGCAAATCAGAAAATCCTTTTGCATATTATACTGCGGCAATAACGAATTCATTCACAAGGATACTAAACATCGAAAAGAAAAATCAATCTATCAGAGATGACTTGTTAGAATTAAACCACATGATGCCTTCGTTTACTAGGCAAGGAGAAAATGAAAGAAATACGATTGCCTACAAAAAACGTATGGAGAATGCACACGGCGACGTGAAGATAGTGAACAAAACTGGTATTGCAAAACTGAACAAAAAATTAAAAAAGACTGGAAAAATTACTGAAGACGATTTTGATGACGTCAACTATAAAAAATATGACATGACAAATCACAAGGCGCCAGTTAAAAAGAGATGGTAAAATATGTTTTTTAAAAAAGTTGCTTGTTTTACAGACATACACTTTGGAATGAAAGGCAACAGTCGTGTACACAATGACGACT
>MDSW01045362.1_pt1 | contig 32464 bp, 27 predicted proteins | sample 811171 | NCBI WGS metagenome assembly MDSW01 (sample SAMN05326641, study PRJNA326480) | marine metagenome | isolation source: seawater | place: Atlantic Ocean: North West | collected 2012 | reverse complement strand
ATTTCTTAGTATTAATAAAAAGGGTGAGGAATTTGGAATAGTGAGTATGAATAATTATGATAATAAGTTTATACACACCTTTAAAGCACATAACGGAAAGATCAACACTACAATACTAAATAAATACAAACTTGATCAAATCATAAATGTAGACTCAGTCAAGGAAATACCCTTATTTAAAGTTGAACAATCAAGAAATCAATTCTTCATTCCGATGCTAATCGTAATAATCATAGTCATAATTAATTTATTTTACAAAATAATCAAGAAAGATGTAAAAAGTGTTGCTAAAAGGTTGTTCAACTTTGATAATGATGAATTGTACTTCTTGAATACTAAAATAAATATCGATAACAATGCTGTTGAAATATTAAAAATGCTACACGAAAGTGATCAAATCACAAGCAACGATATAGTGGCTAAATTAGTTGACAATGGTCTTTCTTATGACTATGCATCTAAAGTAAAAAATAAGATAATAGAATCTCTAAATGAAAAATTTGAATTTATAACTGGATCTAGTGAACCATTTATAAATATTAGCAAAAGCTCACAAGATAAAAGAATTCAAATATTAAGTTTAATCAAGACTTAAGATTTTTTCTGCTTACATATTCAAAAAATAAATACCAAAAAATACTTATTGCAATATAAATCATAGTAAGCTCTTTTGAATTAAAATTTTGCTCCAATAAAAAAATTAAAATAGCATTAAACCAATTGATAAAAGTCAAAAAGAGAGATGTCCTTAAGTGCGTCATACCGCTATCTAAAAGAATATGATGTAAATGATTTCTGTCTGCAGCAAAAGGAGATTTTTTATTTAATATCCTGACTAACATCACCCTTAATGTATCAAGTACTGGAATTGATATCATTGAAATTGCAATTACTGGAACATTTTCAATATTAATTGAAAAAACATCAATCAATGCTGAATTAGTAGCACTGGTTATGTATGTAATCAAATATGTGGCTATCCAAAAACCAATAAATAACGATCCAGCATCTCCAACAAATAGCTTTTTACCCTTATGAAAATTGTATCTAAGAAATATTATACTACATCCAATAATAATGACAGAAACGGAAGCGAGAGTATAAAATTGATTTATACTATTTGTAAATAAAAAAGAAAAAAAGAAAAAAATAGAGAATATGGCTAAGTACCCATCTATACCATCTGTTAAATTGATTGCATTCATAATAGATAAATAGACAAAAGCAGTAAATAATAAACCTGGAATATATCCTATTTCATAAATCCCTAAAAATCCATTTAAATTACTGATAATTGGTAAGGTAGAATTTGCATATAATAGCATTAAAATCAAAAAAGTAAGTACTATATATTTATTAAAGGCAGAAATTTCTATAAAGTCATCAAAAAAACCAAGAATTGAGACTAAAATTGCCGTTGCAAGAATTGGGCTAAAATTAGAAAATTCAACAAAATCTAAATTATCTAAAATTAAGGCACTTACCATTATAACGGCGGCATAGACCACCCCACCACCCGTAAATACTGTTCCTTTATGTGCTGCTCTTGCATTAACAGCCTTTATGAGATTATAACTCCTTGCAAATTGAATATATTTTCTAAAAATGAATCTTGAGAGAAATATAGTTGCGATGAGTAATCCTAAATAATAAACTAAAAAAAAGGGAAATTCTGAATTCATTAATCAAATTTAATAATTTAAATAGTGTATATTATGATGTCTCTTAAATTCTTTATTTATTATTTACAATATAGATTAATTTAATAAAATGATATTTAATTTATTCAAATCAAAACCAACTTTAAAAGAACTGATTCCTGATGGATTTGTTGATATTCATTCCCACATTCTACCTGCAGTTGATGACGGAGCAAAAAATATTGAAGAATCTCTGGAATTAATTTCCAAAATGAAAGAATTAGGTTTTTACAAAATAGTTGGAACGCCACACACATATCAAGGTCTGTATAACAATACTAATTTTAGTATTGAAAAAAGTTATAATTTAATTAAAGAAAACTTAAAAGAAAAAATTAAAGTTGATTATGCCTCAGAGTATATGATTGATGATTCGCTAATTAAAAAATCACAAGAAAAATCATTATTAACAATAAAAAAAAATTATGTTCGTGTCGAAATGAGTTTTATTTCTGAGCCGATTAACTTATTTGAAATTTTATTTGAAATAATGATTAACGGATATATACCTATAATTGCTCATCCTGAGAGATACAGATTTCTTCACAGACACAAAAAAAAATATGAAAAGCTTAAAAATGTAGGTTGTAAATTTCAATTAAATCTTCTTTCTGTAACAGATTATTATGGAAAAGATGTAAGGAAATTCAGTGATTTTTTATTAAAGAATAATTTTATAGATTTTGTGGGAAGTGATATACATAACTTAACACACTTAAGAGAATTTGAAAATAAAGTTAAAGTTTATGAATTAAATAAGTTAGAGAATTGTGTAAATTCAAATTCTTACTTTAAATAAAAGTTATTTAATCTTGTCAGCTTGGTAGCCATAGCCATAGCCATAGTTATAACCATATTTATAACCATATTTATAACCATATTTATAACCATATGCTTGACTGTCCCCAACAAAATTTAAAACAATATTCATGTTCGTCAGTTTTTGCTTTTCGTTTAATTCACGAATAAATGGAGCTAAAGAAACATCAGTAAAATTTGCTCTGATTATATAAAGGGTAAGATCAACTAAATTTGATATTTCTAAAGTATCAGAAACTAACAAACTAGGAGCAGAATCAATAACAATGTAATCATATTTCTTTTTTAAATCATTCAAAATATTTTTGAATTCATCAGATGATAATAATTCCGTAGGGTTAGGTGGAATAGTTCCAGAAAGTAAAATATCAAAATGATTTTTGTCGTTAGATTTAATTACGATATCATTAAAATCTAAATTCTTAGCATAAATCATGTCTGACAACCCTTTAACATTTTTATTTAAACCAATACTTTTATGTATTTGAGGGTTCCTTAAATCAGCACCGATCAATAAAACTTTTTTAGATGACTGAGCAGAAAGGATACTTGAGATATTGGTTGAAATAAAAGTTTTACCTTCACCTTTAATAGTTGAAGTAACTAATATTAATTGACAATCTTGATTTTTATTGCTGAAAAGTGCAAATTTTAAATTAGCAATAATCATTCTAAAACTTTCTGCTAATGGTTCCCTTGACAAAGGATTTATAATTCTGTTATGATCTTTAACTTTAATGAGGGGAACTTCACCGACAACTGAAATTCTTTTAAATAGCATATTTAAACGTTCTTTTGTATGAATTTTATTATCGGTCATAAACCATAAATACAATAAAGAAAATGGGAATATTATTGACAATATAAGAGCACCCAAAATTATTGAATCTTTTTTTGGTGAAATTGGGGCGGATTCGGTAATTGCCGAATCAACGATTTTAATTGAAGGCTTTGTAACAGCAAAATTAATAGCTGCCTCCTCTTTCTTTTGTAGTAACAATAAAAACAATGCTTCCTTTATCTCCTGTTCCCTTTCAATTGACCTTAACATTCTTTCATTTTTTGGAACATTTTTATAAATTAAATCGAATTCATCTTCTTTTGACTTTAGACTTATTATTGTTTTTTCTAAGGACTTTTTATAATTATTAATTGAATTTACTATGTTAAGAGATAGATCTTCTAATTGTTTATTCAAATTAATTAAAGTAATGTTATTTAAACCAGCAGAAATATCATATTTTTTCTTTTGAGAAAGTAAAATATTATAATCTTTTATTAGGGTGTTTATATTAGTATTATTAAGTCCTATATCAATGGGTAGATAATTAAAATTCAAACTATTAAGTTCATTGTATAATAAATCAATTAAATCAATTTGTGATTGAGCTTCAAATAGTTGTGAATTATATATTATCCTTTGCTCGGAACTAACGATTGCGTCTGTTTTAATCTCGGTTAAATTATTTTCCTGTTTAAAATTTTGTTTTTGAAATTCAATTTTGTCTAATTCCTTCTTTAGTATGTCATATCTTGAATCAACAAATTCAATTGTACTCTTGTAAATTAATTGCCTATCATTAATTCCATCCATATTAAATTGATTAATTAATTTATCAATAAAATCTTTAGAAATTAGAGGATTGGCTTGACTCAAACTAATTTCAATTAAGGAACTTTCTTTTCCAATAGGCTGGGCAGTAAGTTCAGTAAGAAATGTATTAACAGTTGAAACAAATGGTTGAATTTTTAAAATAAATTCATCATCTAATAACTCAGAGCTGTATGCAGAATTTAAAACGAAATCAAAAGGTAAATTATGATCATAATTTAGGGTGTTGTAGTTTTTAAATTTGAACTCATCAACAACTTCATCGCCTATTAACCTTGAAATTAATAATTCTTTTTGATTAAATTTAAATAAATATGTATTAGAAGTTTTAAACTCAGAGGGAGTATTTTTTAAATTAAAACTATAATCAAGTCCAGAAATCCATTGAGACTTGTGATTTATTGAGGTTTTAAAATTACCTGCTGTATAGAATTGAACATTTGAATTTAATTCCTGTACTACTTCAGAAAATAATCTGAAAGATTTCAATATATTTAGTTCATTTTCAAGGTTAATTGTAGATCTATTAAAAATGGTCATAGCGGTTGGTAATGCCATTTCACTATCCATTGCTTTATCCAGTATCTCTATTTTTGCAGTTGTTTTATAAATTTTGGGCGTGTATCTAAGATATAAATAAGCAGCAATTGAAAATACTATAACAGAAACAATGAAATAAGGCCAAAACGCAAAATATCTATATAACTCTTGTCTTAAATTTGACTCATTTTCAAAAATTTCTTCTTTTTTTTCTAAATTATTGATATCTCTCATTCAATTAGTTGTTAGTTATAATAATAATCGAGGTTAAAAGAAAAGAAAGTAAACTTATAAGCGTGCCAGAGTTACCTATAATTCCTGCGTTTTTAACTCTTGTTGAATTTGGGTTTACAATTATAATATCTCCAGAACGAATTTGAAAAAAATCACTGTTAATTAAATTTGATTTAGTTAAATCAATATTAAATATTTCTTTTTTACCGTCAACATCCCTTATTAATTTAACATTTTCTCTTTTTGCCGTAATAGTTAAGTCACCCGCAAAGCCAATTGCCTTGAGAATATTCATGTTGTTCTCAATATACTCATATGTACCAGGTTTAACTACTTCACCTAAAATTGTAAAATTAGAATTTAAAAGTTTAACATCAACAGTGTGATTTTTTAGGTGACCACCATCTAAAAGTAAATCATATATTATTGACCTTGCTTCATTAATGGTATATCCGCTTAATTTAATCTTTCCAAGAACAGGAAAATTAATATAACCTTCGTTATCTATAATATATCCATTAAGCTTCATCAAATCTTTACTATTAGCTGAAACATCAGAACCCAAATTAAATTGAACAGCTGCTAGAGGATCTAATGTTAATACTTTAATTCTAATTATGTCATCAAATTTCAAGACATGAGTTGAATAATCAAATTCAACAGGATTATAATTTTTATGGTTTTGTAAATAAAGTATGTCTTTTTTTGTTGAACAATTAAAAACCAAAAAAAAGGAAAGAAGTGGAATAAATAAAAATTTATTTCTCATATAAAAAAATTTGAAAAGCGAAATTACAAAATATTTATATATTTATTGATTAATGCAATAATTTAAAATGTTCAAAATAAATTTAAATAAAGAAGAGAAATTTATAATTAATACTCTTTTTTCTGATAAAAAAATAACTGAACATCAAATTACTTCACTAAATTTTGAAAAACTTATCAAAATTGCTAGTTCCCATTTAATTTTACCGAGTTTATATGTAAAACTTAAAGAAAAAAATTATTTACAATTTATACCAAATGAATTAAATATATTTTTAAAAAAAATTTACTCCATTAATCACAGTAGAAATAAAGAACTAATCGCTGAAATCAAAGAAATTTCAGAATTATTCAGGACTAACAAAATTAGTCATGTTTTTTTAAAAGGATCGTCATTAGTGAGTGAAGTATTTGAAGAAATTGGCGAAAGAATGGTTGGTGATATTGATATTTTAGTTAAAGAAATAGATTTTGAATCATCAATAAATTTGTTAAAATCGATTGGGTACAATTCTAAAACTGATTTATACTTTTTTAATCAAAAACACTATCCAAGATTATTAAAAAAAAATAAACTTTTTGCAGTTGAAATTCATAACAGAGCTTTGAAAGAAAATAAGTATGTTAATATAGTTTATGAAGATATTAATCAATGTAAAAATGCAAATAATGTTAACTGCCCTAACAATTATTCTCAATTAGAAATTAACATATACAATGATCAAATTAATGATAACGGATATATTAAAGAAAGTTTTAATTTCAAATCATTTTATGACACTTTCATGATTGTAAAAAAATTTAATTTAAAATTAAATAATATTAAAAAAAATAAATACACTAAAAATTATTTATGTTACATGTATAGTTTAGGCATTCTAACAGAAAAAATTAACGATAAGCACATTTATAAAAAAAATTTTTTAAGACATAATCTCAAAAAAAAATCTAATATATATTATAAAATAGATTTTTTTGTACTGTTGGTTATAATGAATTTTAATATTAGGCTTAAACAACTATATAACTTATTGATTAATAAAGAATATAGGGATTACGCCATAAAAAAAATTATTAATCAAAATTTATTACTTTGATTTTTTAACAAACTCATCCAGAATCGTAATTTTCAATCCCTCGGCTAAAGAATATTTAGGCTTATAAATCTTTTCGAGTTTACTAGATGAAAATTGTGTTGTAGAACAAAACTTCTTAATTCTAACAGAACTAATATTAAAATTCTTTCCAAAAAAATAAGAAATAACATCAAATAAATATCCGATGAATAAGGCAAGATTATAGTTTATCTTAAACTTTGGTATCTTAAATCCTGAAATTAATTCAATTTCATAAACTAATTCATTCATAGTTAAATCAGGCTTGTCCACATAATTATATAAATGATATCCAAGAGGTAAAACACCTAATCTTTGCTTGATAAATAATGTAATATTTTCAACATAGGCCATTGATTTTTTATTATTACCTGATCCCAGCATAACGAATCTTTTCAAAAAAATTTGTTTTAATAAATTATACACATTTCCTCTGTTTTTTTTTCCAAAAATGACTGTTGGCCTAATCACAGTAACAGATTTATTTTTTTTATTTTTTTCAAACCAATTTTTAATTAATTGTTCTGCCATTAACTTACTCTTTCCATAATGGTTAAAAGGTTCTACGCTCGAATTCTCATTTGGTGAAATTTTATTTAAACCATAAACTGCAACAGAACTTGTGAAGATTAAATTTTTCACTCCGAACTTGTCCATAGATTTCAGAACATTTTTTGTTCCTTGAACATTAACATCATAATACAATGATGTAGGCGATACATTATCTTTGTGTTCAGCTGCAAGTAATAAAACAGAATCAATATCACTCATAACTTTGTCAATTGATTTTTTTTGTAAAATATTTCCGATAATAGTAATATCTTTATGAAATAAACTTTGATTTTTATCAAAATTTATTAATGATGATTTTTCACAAATATTAATAAAATTAGTGCCTACAAAACCTGAACCACCGATTACTAAAATTTTACCCATTATTTAATTTTTTAAAAAAAAATCTAATTCTTTTATTTGCTTGTTAAAATTAATATTATTGAACGAATATTTCGAACAATTATTAACATACTTGTTATAATCTTTTGGAGTGAGTTTAGAAAAAAATAATAATTTTTTTTTCAATTCAACGTAATTATTGTCTGAAACCACATCACCTAATTTATGCTTTCGAATAATTTCGGCTCCTTCACCTTCGCCAAAAAAAAGAATCGGTATTTTTTTTTGACATAATTCAAAAATCTTTGAAGGAACTGCCCCCCTAATTCTATTTTTTAACGGAACTAATGCAATATGATATTGACTTATTATTTTATCTAATTGATTTTTAGGAAGGGTTCCGCAATACCTTACATGCTTATTTTTTGAGGTATTTATCTGATTTTTAATTTTTAATTTTTGATTACCGTCTCCGTAAATATGAAATTCAATATTTATCTGTTTAAAATCAATGTTAGATAGTATCCCGTAAACATCTTGAGCTACACCCAATAATCCAGCATAAACTAAAGTGAAATTTTTTCTTTTTTTTGAATTAGAAGTTTTGATTTTTGGCTGTATATTTCTGTATAAGAAGGTTTTTATGTCAACTTTTTTGTTTACGTGATTTAGAATTTCATTTGATTGTCCCAAAATAAAATCAGAACTTCGATACATAAACAACTCTATTTTTTCTAAAAAGGTAAATAATAAACCCTTATTTATTGAGCCTAAATCGAATGCACTTATTGGCCATAAGTCAGAGACATTAAGAACAATTTTCTTTCGATAAACATACTTAAATAAAATTATTGCTGAAAGACTTACAAGAAACGGAGAATTTTGAATTATTACCTTATCTGTTTTCATGATATGTCTGTAATTGAAAGAAAAAAACCATAATGAAAAAGCAAAAGAAAACATACTTAATAAGCGAACTAAAGGATTTTTTGAATTACTTGGGTAAATAAAGTATCTATAAACATTTACTCCACTTATTTTTTCCTTAACATATAGTTTCGATTTATATTTTTTAAAAATCCGACCTTGGGGATAATTGGGGATTGGACAAATTACAGAAATATCATTACTGGAGAGTCCACAACTCATATTTGTGATTCTATTTGATGCTGCTCCAATTTCAGGGTAAAAGTAATTTGATACAATTATGTATTTCATTATTTTATCTTAATCTGTTTGATTATTTTGATTATTCTTTCAGCTGTTTTTCCGTCCCACAAAAAAGGTGTTTTTCCTTTTTTCCAATTTCCAGAAAATAATATTTTTAGATATTTTTTAATATTTACTGGGTCTGTACCAGCTAACTCATTAGTTCCAATATTTATTGTCTCTGGTCTTTCTGTGTTGTCTCTAAGAGTAAGGCATGGGATACCTAAAACGGTAGTTTCCTCAGTAATGCCTCCTGAATCTGTTATGACCATTTTTGATTTATTTACTAAATAATTAAATTCTAAATAACTTAAAGGATCAATCATTATTAAGTTTTCAAACTTTATATTATAATCAGAAATTATTTTTTTTGTTCTTGGATGGGTGGGGAAAATAACAGGTAAATTATTTGAGTTTTTAGCAATTACTTCTAAAGTTTTATTTAAGCTTATATTTTCGTCAACATTTGAAGGTCTGTGCAGGGTTAAAACAAAATAATTTTGACTTTTCAGTTTAAGAATATCCCAAATTTCAGGTTTTTTAAATTTTAATTTAAATTTATTTAATGTATCTATCATTGTATTCCCTACAAAAAAAATTTTTTCATTTTTGATACCCATAACTTTTAGATTTTCACCTGCCTCAACAGATGTAGTAAAGAAATAATCCGTAATTGAATCTGTAATAATTCTATTTATTTCTTCAGGCATAGTAATATCATTTGACCTTATTCCTGCCTCTACATGGGCAACTTTTATCATAAGTTTTTTTGCTACAATGGCACATGCCATAGTAGAATTAACATCACCTACTACGAGAACTAAATCAACCGGGTTTAAAATCAACTCTTTTTCAAATGCTACCATTATTTTTGCTGTTTGTTCTGCTTGACTACCTCCTCCGCAGTTTAAATTAATATCAGGATCTGGAATTCCAAGTTCTTCAAAGAACGAATTACTCATTTTTTTATCATAATGTTGACCAGTATGAATTAATTTGTAAGTGATTATTTTTGAGCTATCGTTTACTATAGCGTCAATAATCGGAGCTATTTTTATAAAATTTGGTCTAGCACCTGCAACGATACATATTTTTATTTTATTCATGATTATTTAATTAAAAATGACATCTTTTTTCAGTAATTCCACATAATTTTTTACTCCGTTACAATTCAAATGTCTGTAATCTGCAAAGTATTCATCAATATTTAAATAAATCCTTGAATGATCTACTAACCTAAGTTTTCTTTTATTCAATTCAGAATTGAAAATAACATTACTGCTGGCAGAGTCAAGCATTGTATGGTAAGGCGAAGTAAATAATTTTAGTGTTGAGTTATTTTCTTTGCAAAGATTGTGTATTTTATCGACCCATACCCATTTTGGTTGTAAAGAGTCATAGTTAGAAATTCCTTTTACCACATCAGACCTGTGCTCAAAACTTTCACATGAGTTATTAAATCCATAATTACCAAAATTTGATTCTTTAAGATCAAACAAATTATTCATAAGGGCTGCTTGATTCCAGTCAAACTTAAAAGCTGAATAACTCAAAGCTGGTAATATTCTGTAAAACTTAAAAGCAGAATGATCATTTTTTAATGTAGAATAAATTATTGAGTCGTTAAAGAATGGAAGCCAACGAGGAGATCTCTTATTATCACTAAATCTATTGTTTAAGCTGTAAACATCAACATCCCATAAAACCTGCTTAGTCTTATTATTATTTTTAAAAAAAAGATACAGCTGTAAATATGTTGTTTTTAATCCAGACCCATCATCAGCCAGATTTATGTAATCAATTGAGTTATCATTTAAACCAAATAATGCAGACCTACTATTCCCAATAAAAACAACTTCATAGCTATTATTTTCTTTACTGTTAATCCATTGAACTTTATTGTAACTACCGTTTCTAAAAACATAGTTTTGAAAATTTCCAAAAATAATAAGAAATACAAAAACCAATAAGAATACTTTGAAAAGAAAAAAAAGAAATTTTTTCATAAATTAAAATTGAAAATATATAAACATATTATCATCAATAAACTGACCAAATAAAATTATAAATATGATAACAAAAGAACTAAGAATGGGAGTGAATTTAATCTTTCTTCCCTTAAACTCTATATACTCAAAAATTAATAAAATTATTAAACATAAAATTGAAAATAATAAATTAGTAGCTAAAGATAAGCCCATATTTTTAACCAAAAAATAATTTCTTCCATCAGCTAAAGTGAAAATTTTATAGCAATATTCAATGGCAATTTTTAAGTTCTCAGACCTAAAAAATATCCAGGCTAACGTGACAGTTGAAAAAATAAATAAAGTTTTAATAGGACTTAAGCTTCTAGGAAATTCAATAGAAAAATTGATTTTTTTTGAAATATAAGAAGGTAGATATAAAAAGGCGTGAATCGCACCCCAAACAACAAATGTCCAATTAGCCCCATGCCATAAACCTGAAACAAGAAATATAATAAAGATATTTCTTAAGGTTAAGAAAAATGAAACTCTAGATCCGCCCAATGGAATATAAAGGTAGTCTCTAAACCATGTTGACAGTGATATATGCCATCGTTTCCAAAATTCAGATATAGTTTTAGAGAAATATGGAAAATTAAAATTTAGCATCAAATCAAAACCTAGTAATTTAGCTAAACCTCTAGCAATGTCAGTATAACCGCTAAAATCACAATATATTTGAAAGGAAAATAAAACAGCACCAATTAATAGCGATAGATATGAGAAATTATCGACATTGGAAAAAACTACATCAACAGAGCCTGCAAAGGAGTCTGCAATTATAAGCTTCTTAAAAAAACCTATTAAAATTAATTTTAAACCATTTGTAGCATTCTTATAATTAAATACTTTTACTTTTTGAACCTGAGGTAAAAAATTAACAGCTCTTTCAATTGGGCCCGCTACTAACTGTGGAAAAAAGGAAACATAAACAGCTAAATCTAATATACTATTTGAAGGCTTAATTTTTTTATTGTATACATCTATTGTATAGGACAAAGTTTGAAATGTGTAAAAACTTATTCCAACAGGCAAAACAATATCAATCACAAGAAATTTAGACGCATCGTTATTTTGGCCAAAAAGCTGATAAAAAGAATCAAGAAAGAAATTAAAATATTTAAATATAAAAAGAAGAGATAAGTTAAAAAACACACTTAAGAAGAGGCCATAATTTTTATTTTTATCTCTTTTAGAAGCATAAATAAATTTTGCAACAAAATAGTCAAGAACGGTACTAGCAATAATTAATGTTAGGAATCTGATGTCCCACCAACCATAAAAAATATAGCTTCCAATTAATAAAGAAATATTTTGATGAAATTTAGATTTAGGTATTATGAACCAGTATATAACAAAAAATATTATTATAAATATTAGAAATTCAATTGAGTTAAAAAGCATACCTATTATTAAATTATCGTTTTAAGTTTGATATTATTATCTGTGGTTTTCCTGAGGAAGTTGGTTCAATAAAATTTACAAGCCTGTATTCAATTTTAAATTTATCATGAGTAATGTTTTTAATTTTCTTTGTGAGAAATTTTAAAATATCTTGTGAGAAATTTTTTCCAGGAATTATATTAATTTGAATCCCTTTTAGATCATTTTGAATGATACAAAATTGTTTAATCTCAGGAAGATGCTCGAAAATACCTGTAAATGAATGTACTACTAATGAATCTCCATATTCAGTTTTAATAATATCAGTGTCCCTCCCAATGATTTTTTTTATAATAGGAAAACACAACTTTCTTTCTTTTGGATATTTTTTTCTTGGCAGCATAACACCAATATCTCCAATTTTATACCTAATTAATGGCATAGCAAAAGCATTCAAGCTAGTTACAACAATGTTACCAATTTCTCCGTCTCTAACTTCGATATCATTATCATCAAGAATCTCTACATGAACGTTTGGAGTCATTAGATACATAAAATCTATATCAAATTGAGCTCCCATCATTAACATTTCTGCGGAACCATAGGTTTCATGTACATTTGACTTAAAATTTTGCTTAATAGAATTTCTATAACTATCAAATAACTTATCACCAAATGAAACAACTCCGTTAAATTTAATATTTAATTTATTTGTTTGTGCAATATTCGAAAATACAGATAATGATGAAGCATAGCCTGCAAAAAATGCTTTTTTGTTTTTTGCCCATTTTAAAGATTTTATAACATCATCGACCTTGTGATTAAAAGCTTGGACATATTTAGTTTTAAAAAATAAGTCCTTAAAATATTTTATAGTTGTTCTTTTTGGATTTATACCTGTTTGTAAAATTGGTTGACCAATTTTATAACCGGCCCACTCCCACCATAGAATTTGCGTAGCTCTTGCAATCGACTGTTCCTTTTTTGATACATAGATTGTAGTTTGCTCACCTGTTGATCCACTGCTACTATGTTTTATCAAATTTTTATAATCATAATTTTTAGCAATTAAATTATTTTTAAAAATTTTAATATCTGACTTATTTAAAATCGGAAAATTCTTTAGTTTTTCAACAGGTGAAGTTTTATTATCAAAATTAATATCTTCATAAAATTTAACATTATTTTTAGCATGCTCTAAAATATCATTTAATTTACAATTATGAAGTTCATTTAACTGCTCTTCAGAAAAACTACAAACCTTTCTTAGTTTTTTTAATTCCCAAATAAAATTATCATTAAGAATTAAGCCTAAAATTGGTAAAATTATTTTTTCAAGTAAAAAATTATATATAAGCATTAGTAAAATTAAATATCAAACTCATTATAAAGAAGATTTTTACGCTTATTATGATCAAATAATTCAACAACTCTGGAAGAATTATTTTTTCTTTCATTTACACCTGCATTAAGTGCTCTTTTTAGTGTGTCTTTTAAATTTTTATCATCTGGATATCTATCAATGTAGTATCCGTCAGGTCCAGAAACCTCTGGAATAGCAGCATAATCGGTAGTCAAAGGTATACAGCCACAGGCAATTGCTTCAGCTAATGAAACACCAAATCCTTCTTGTCTTGAAAATTGACAATAAACAGATGCTTGATTTAAAATTGATATTAGCTCAAAATCATCAACAAATCCCTTTAGAAATAAATTTGAAGATTTAAGATTTTTAATTTTATCATATGTTCCGTCACCATGATCCTTTCCAATTATAAAAAATTTTTTTTTAGGAAATAATTTTGAAATTCTTATAAAAGTGTCAAGTCCTTTTCTGTGGTAATGAGTATTCTTGAGAGCACTGACGGTAACAATAAGATTATCATCTCTTAAAAAATTTTGTAAATTAAACTTTGAGGTATCAATTGAATTATAAATAAGTTTTAATTTATTTGGGTTAACATATCTTGACAACCCTTTCATTTCATATTTTGAGACTGCAATAACCTTGTCAGCAATTTTTAGAGATAGTATTCCTAAGGGAATATGAAAAAATCTATAATTTACATTTGCAAACTTTCGATTTGAAGAATTATCAGCTGTAGACATTTGACCACCGCCCACAATATAGATTTTCTTACTAAATAGTTTAGCAATAATTGATAATATAAACTTATAATCGTTTGGAAACCAGTAATAAATGATATCAGTATTATAAATAAGACCGACCAATTCAAAAAAGGAAAATAAATTTGGTTCGTGTATTTTTAAATCAAATCTATCATTAAGAAGATTTATGTCATTATTTTCAAATCTTGTAGACCCTCTTTTTATAAATAATATTTTTAAAGAAGATTTTTTCATTTAAAAATTATTTTAATTCAAATAAATGGTCGTCCATTACTAAAAAATCAACCCTTTTATTTTTTAAAGCATTGATAGCTGTTTCGGGTGAGCTTAAAATAGGCTCCTCATGAGCATTAAAACTTGTATTAACTATTGCTCCACAGTTTGATATTTTAGAAAACTCTTTAATAATATTATAATAAAGTGGTGATTTATCTTCGTAAACTATTTGAGGTCTAGCTGTTCCATCAATATGAACTGTTGCTTGTAAGATATTTTTATACTTTGGATTGGTATCGTAAGTCATTGTCATATAATCAGCAGCAGGAACACTAAAATCATATTTAGGAAAATATTTTTTTGCATATGAATCTAAAACAGCTGGGGCAAATGGCATAAATTCAGTTCTATTTAAACGTTGATTTAAAGAGTCGTTAACATTTTTATCAAATGTATTTAAAATAATTGACCTACTCCCTAGCGCCCTCGGCCCCCACTCCATTTTACCGGTCCAAAGACCAACTATTTTATTATCAGCAAGAAGATTAGCAACTTCTTTACCAGGATTTATCATTTTATTTACTTTGATATTATGATCCCTAAATTTAGAAACAAACAATTTTAAATCACTGGAAAAATCAGGTCCCAAATAGGTGTTTTCAAATTTAAAAGCTTCTAAAGAACATAAATTATTATTAAAGCTTGTAATTAGCGCTAGGCCTAAAGCTAAACCGGAGTCACCCATTGCAGGTTGCACAAAAATATTTGATATTTTATTGTTCTCATAAATTTTTTGATTAATTCTAACATTTGCAAAAACCCCTCCGGCAAGCCCGATTTTTACATTGTTCATTTCATTTTTCTCCAACACCTTACACATGTCATTTAAAATAACTTCTTCTGAAATCTTTTGACAAGCGTATGCTATATCTTCACTGGAGTGATTTTGGATATTATTTTTAATTTCTCGGATTAAACACAAATATCTCATCGCAAAATCCTTTTCCAAATTACTGGATGATGAATTAAGATTAATTTTTTTAGTTAAACTTAAACCATACATTACTTTGTTATCATTCCAATAAGTATTTAAATCAAACGGAAACCTCTCTAATTGATTACGATTATTATACCTAAATAAATTTCTAAACTTTTCAACTAATTCTGTTTCTTTTCCATAAGCAGCCAAACCAGTAATTTTACCTTCATGTCTATTGGGTCTAAATCCTAAAATTTCAGTGATTGCACTATAAAATGCACCAACCGAGGTTGTATAATTATTTGAGTGAATACATTTCAGTTTATTTTCATTAAAATTATAATAATTAATCGCATCTTCTCCTCCATGTCCGTCAGCAGTTAAAACCAGATCACATTTAAATGGACTTGTATAATATACACTGGCAGCATGAGCTAAATGGTGGTTTAAAAAAATACATTCTGCAGAATCAAAACCAGATGATTTTACAAGATTACTAATAAGTTTTTTATTTTGTTCTTCATCTATTCTTTGGATATTTAAAAAGTATGAAAAAATTCTGCTAAAAATTTCCATCCATTTAAAATATCTTTTTTTTGTAAACCTGAATAAAATTTCAAATTTTCCTAGATTTTTTGGTACCTCTTTATCAAATACGACAAAATCAACTTCATTTTTTTTTATGCTATGTTCAGAAAAAAGTCTTTTGATTGCAAACAAAGGCCAACCTTTATCTTGCTTGATTCTTGAAAGTTTTTCTTCCTCAATTGCCGCAATTAGTTTATTATCTTTAATAATTGCAATAGATGAATCATGACTAAAATTTACTCCTACTATTATCATTATATTTTATTTTTTATAAGATTAATTAAGATTTTTGATTGATTTTCAATCGTGTAATTATTTACAATTTTATATGCATTTTTTGATAAATGACTTCTAAGCTGTGGTTTATTTATAAGTAATTCTATTGAATTAGTCAACTGAACGGAATTTTTTTTATCTACCAATAAACAGTTTTCTTCATGTGATAATGTTAATGGTATAGCACCAACTTTTGAAGCAATTACGACACAACCAGAAGCCATAGATTCCCAAATAGTTCTTGGAAAACTTTCATTAAAGGAGGGCATTATAAATATATCAGAATCTCTATAATACTTATATAAATCAGGTCCTAAGTTTTTCTTCCCTTTAAAGGAAACAACATCATCTAAATTTTTATTTTGTATTTTTTCTTTTAAGAATGATGTGTATTTGCTGTGATTATCTTCCCATCCAATAATACTTAAACTGAAATTATATTTTTTATTTTTTAATACTTCAATTGAATCAATTAAAATATCTAATCCTTTATTAGGATCAATTCGACCAACAAATAAAATTTTAATTTTTTTATTGTTAACAATTATGTTTTTTTTAATTATGTCTTCTTTTGAAACTGTTGTAGTTGAAACTAAAAATACAGATTTAGAAACCCCCTTAAATTTATCCAATAATATTTTTGAATTTGGCAAAAGGGTTATTCCTCTAGAAAATTTAAGCAGAAGAAAGTCTGATAATAATAAAAAAAGTTTTAATATGAAATCACGAAATTTATTTATTGTAAGATTATTTGCTCCTTCAGCTTCATTAGCAACAATTAAAAAAATCAATTTTGATTTATTTACAAAAAATCTGAAGGCAGTAAATAATGGAGTTGGAACGCGTACAATAAATTTGTCAATTTGCAGAAATCGATTACGAAATTTTAAAAATTCAATCCATCCAAAAAACATCCTATAAGGAGCGTTTTTTTTATTTCCCAATAATAAAATATCAATTTTGGAGTTTGTTATTTCAAAATCACAATTTAGGTACTCATCTTTATCAGCTCGATGAGCAAAAAGAAAAAGTTTAGATATACTAATATCAGAAACCAGATGGGATATATATATTCCTATATGAGAAGGTATAAAATACCTATTATTATTTTTTTTAACTGTAATATGAGAGTAAAATCCTAATTTCATCTACTGTTATATAATGCCCAAGATAAACCAATTACAAACCAAGAAATTGCACCAGCTAAAGCCGAAAAAACAAAAAAGTGAATGGAAATTCCAACTAAAGATATATATGGTATATCATCAACCGAAACTGAACCATTTCTTATTTTTCTTAAAAAATAATTTAACGGCCTATAAATTATTATGATAAAAACTAAAAAGCCTATTAGACCTACCTCTGAAATAAGTTTTATATATGAATTGTGAGCAGATAATGAATTGTAAAATCTAGCATTATAACCAAATAATCTTGGATAATTTCTCAAATATATCATGTCAGCATCATAAAAAGAAAAATTATTTGGACCGATACCTGTTAATGGATGTTTTTTAGTAATTTCTAAAGCTTTATCAATCATTAATTGTCTAACAAGCCAAGATTTGTCAATATCTAAGTTACCAGCTTCACCCTCTCCTCTAATTAACTCAGAAATACGAGGACTAATTGGTTGGATTGTTTCTGCAATATTATCACTTATTTCTTCTGCTATTTCTACTGATGAAATACTAATTATAAGAGCTGGAATTAATATCAAATACAAATATTTTGAGAAGTTTATGTTCAAAATTGAATAGATAAAAAGAAGTTCAATCAATAATATTAAAAATCCTGCCCTTCCATTTGTCAAAAGCATAATAATTAAAATAAAAAAGGTATATATAACAATGTTGGATATTTTGGTTTTTGACTTAAACAAATAATAGTAATTAATAGGAATTACCGCCAGAAGATTGAAAACAAAAGGATTTCTTCCATAGTTAAAATTTAAATCAATAACTATAAGGCTATAATTGTCAATAATGTCAATCGGACTGGATGAATGAGAAAGGTAAAAACCTAATATCAAAAAATTGCTGCCCAAAAAAATATATTTTGACAATTTCAACATATTAATTTTTTTACTGTATGATATTAAGTATATAGGAATTAGTACCCAGTAAAAATACTTTACACTAGATTTTATCACACTAAGTAAGCCTGGATGTCGAGGAATATCAATGAAAGACGAAAACAGGGTACTTATTATAATAATTACAAAAAATATAAGGAAATATCCTCGTCCATTCGACCTGAATGAAAGATATCTTCCTGAATGCAATAACAACAACAAGAATATATAAAAAGTAATATTGTTACCAAGTACAGACAAAAACGGAAAGGCAAGTAAAAAACAAAAAATAGAAAACAAATTTTCTTTTTGCATAACTCTAAAAACTATAGTTCAATATATTTAATATTCTCTTCAATATTAATCGACTCATCAAATAATTTAACTGCTTTATTTCTTGCATTTAACCCAATATTTTTAAAATCATCAAAATTTCCAATAATACATCTTAATTTGTTAGAAATAGATTCGGAATTAGGTTTGATCAAAAAACCTGTGATGTTGTCTTTTATTATCTCCCTTGTACTTGAAAAATCAGAACCAACTACTATTTTTCCCATCATCATACCTTCCATAAGTGGTCGAGAAAAATGTGGAGTAGTTGCCGGCCAAACTAATATATTTGTAATTTTCAAAAGAGGTCTTACATCACTCAAAGCCCCAGTAAAAATAATTTTTTCAGAGAGTTTTTTATTTTTTGAAATAATTTCTCTAACATTTTTTTCAATAACATTTAAGTTTTCATTATTGTTCATTAAAAATTTACCAGCATAAACTAAAATTATATCGTCAAATTCATCTATCAACTCTGAAAAAGAGCTTACCATAATATCTCCACCTTTGCTTCTCACATTTCCTCCTAAAAAAGTAATTATTTTTTTACTCCTAATATTATATTTATTTTTAAAATTAATTATTTCATTTTCTGGAATAATATTTTTTTTTGACGTACTGTTATATATAAGCTTTGCATTTTTTAATCCTAATGCTATCTTATTAGTTTTTGAAATTATTATTATTTTATCAGAAAAGTATTTAATAACTGAAACAAGAAATCTCTTTCTAATACCAAATATTCCTGAATGAATTTGTTCCCTGATATGCCATATGTTTTTAATTGCTAAAAATTTAGATGCAATAGCAAATGGAAATAACAATGAGGTGTTTAAGTACAGTATATCTGGATTTATTTTTTTTAAAAGCTTATATGATGGGTATATAGAATATAGAGCTCTTAAAAAAGCAATAATGGGTCTGTAAAATTTTAAATTTATTAATGGTATGTAAGCACCATATGCATGCTGAAAGACTCTGCCTTTATCAAAGTATATGCATTTAATATTATTCTCTTCAAAAAGTTTGTAAGCATTACCTTTTTTTAAAAAAAAATAAAACTGACACCTCGTAACCATTAGAATCAAGCTTTTTTGAAAGATTTAATAGGCTTTTTGTTGCTCCACCAATATATGGCAAATGGTGAACCATTAAAATATATTTTTTCAATTTATTATTTCTGATTAATTAAATTTAAAAATTTAGACGAAATATTATCTATGTGGTGCTTTTTTAGAAGACTTTTTGAATTATTTAAAATTTCTTGAGTGTCGATATCATTATTTTTAATAGCATATATAGTCTTTTTTAAATCTACTATTTTATCTGAATCAAGAAGAATAGCAGCGTTATTATTTTTAAGATATTGAAATGTAAAAGTGTCAGAACTAGCATTAACCAAAATAGGACATCCTGAAAGCAAATATTCCATTGATTTTGTAGCAAAAGATGTTTTAATTTGAATATAAGAGCTTGTAGAAACCTCATCAAATGCTAAAGGAAGATACATCAAATTATGAGTTGATAATCTGTCCAACAGAATATCCTTATCATTTATGTAAAAAGATTTAATATTCATTCCAGCTAGGGAGTGTTTTTCTAAAAATTTAGGATCTGCATTTGTATATAAGACTAAATTTAAATCGTCAGAACTATTCACAATCTCAATCAAGTTCCTTAATAAATCAATTCTATCAAAAGTAATAGATCCAACATAAGCAATTGAAAATGAATCTTTGATAACTTTTTGAATTCTAGGATTACAATTATTTACAGTATGAGGAATTGAAAAGGTCTTTCCATTGTATTTTTTTAAATAATATTTAAGCATGGCATCATTTAAGCAGAAAATTTTTTTTGAATAATTAAAAATTATTTTTTGTATAAGAGTTTTTAATATTGATTTGTAATTTTCCGCATATAAATCTGTCATGTAAACAAAAAGATTAGTCCTCGTAAAAAAACTTGAAAGAAAACCTAAAACAAAAGAACCTTGATCCCTATAAACTGCAACTACATTTTTTATATCATTATCTCTGATAAATTTGACTAATAAAATGAATGAAATAAAATAAAGACAGATTCTAATAAATAAATTTTTAGAACCAAAAGAAAGTGGTAATTTTAATATTCTTTTCTTTAGGAACAATTTATTATTTATTCTCGACTCTCTACCTGCAATATATACATCAGAAAAGGCTTTAGATTTTAAAATATTGCCAATGATTGAACTTGCCCCACCTTGAAAAGGTGGGATGACGTTACATACAAATATTGTTCGTTGATTAAATTTTATCAAAAGAAATTAATTAAAACTCTAAATAATACTTATTCAGTAAGCCTGTAATAATCTCTCATCCAGTCAATTGTCCTTTTAACTCCATCCTCTAAAGAAATAGTTTCTTGATGGTTTAAATCCTTTACAGAGAGACTATTATCAACTTTTTTAATTTTTGTTGTAAGCTTTTCAGATTCAGCATAAGTTATTAATTTTCTATCTGCACCTGTATAGGTCCAAATGATATCTGCTAATTTTTCAATGTCATGAAATTGGTTGCTACCAATGTTATATACTTCCCCAGATTTGAAATTATCAATAATATTTGAAACTGTTCTAACGCAATCGTCAACATATGTACTAGATCTATAATGATTTTTATAAACTGTTATTGGTAATCCAAACAATGCATGATAACAAAATTTACAATTAACAGACCTGTAAGGATGATAGTATTCACCTGGACCATATGTGTTAAACAATCTTACTATTACAGTTTTGGTATCGTAAATTGCAATTGAATTTCTAATTTGCATCTCATTAGACCATTTTGAAATAGCATAATCATTCATTTGAGGAATTTCAATTTCTTTCATTACACTTTCAGCCATGATTCCTTCATAATCTCCGTAAACTTCAGAACTTGAAAAGTGAATTAGTTTGAAATCGTGTTTTTCCTGTAATCTAATTATATTTTTTAGGCCAATTAAATTTGATTTCCAAACCTGTTCAAAATAATCTTCTCCATTCCATCTTCCAAATTCAGCAGCGCAATTGTAAACCACATCAAATGGACCAGCTAATTCAATTACCCTTTGAATTTGCCTAAATTCACCTATATCACATCTACTATAATTCCATTTTTCACTACTCATTTTTTGAACATAGCCAATTTCACCTGGGTGATGTAATAAATCTACACCAAAAACTGAATGACCTTTTTTTTCTAATTCTGAAACTAATTTTAAACCAACTATTCCTTTTGAACCGGTTACTAAAACTCTCATAATTTTAACTTTATTTTAAATTAATAATTCTATAATCTAAGTACACAATAACTTCAAAAGATCTTTTGGATCTTCATGTTTTGAAGCATATCTATATAAAAAATTATCTTTGTTGTTTTTATTAAATTTATTACCTACAAGGACAATTTTAAATTCTTTAAAATTTTTATCTATTATATTTTTTAGCTTTTTTGATCTCATATTTTGTCTATCAAAAGGGATTGTCAAAAAATTACAATCATATTTTAAGTCATCGAAAATTTTATTGTTATTTAAAATAAAATCAGTTGCCAAAAAATCAATACATGATTCTTCCGAATATGGATAATGGTTTGTAGAATGATTTCCAATATTCCAACCCTCATCAACCAAATCCATTAACATAAATTTATCCATAAATAAATTTGATGACTTTTTTCTTTCATCAATATTATATTTATCAAAAACTTCATCTATCATTTTAATTACATCATCCGAAAAATTATCGATAGTAAATTTTGAAATCCTATTATTGTTTAGGCTAAAGCCAATTTTTTTTAATCTTGATCTAATAAATCTGTCACCATTATTTGAATGAATATATGCTAATTTCAACCTCCAAAATAATTCATTTTGCTTGTAAAATTTAGAACAAATTGATGTTAAACCTGAAATATTAAATTCATTTAAAATTTTATTTGCATAATTATAAACCCCTTTATATCCATCATCAAATGAAAAACTAATAATTGGGTAATTTATATTATTAGATTCGTATAGCTTAAGACCGTCAGAAAATGAAACTATTGTTCCATGTTTTGATAAGCACCTAATATGTTCATATAATAAATTTGGACTTATTGTTAAATTTAAAGGAGACAAAAAATCATTATCCGACCAATCAACATTATGATAATTGACTATATACCATGCTCTTTTTAATTTCAAAACGATTTCATATTTGATAGTTCTTTTTTGTACCAATTTTTACTCCAATCATCATAAATTAATTTTTTATGATAATCAGTAAATTCCTTAGATAAATATGTTTTTCCATAAAGCTGATCCTGATCATAAAATTTAATTTTTGATCCGTTTAAAAGTTCTTTAATAATGCTAATCATAGTTTCAGTTCCTAAGGATACTGTTTTATGAAAAATACTACATGGAGTATCTGTCTCATCAATGGTTGTTTTACATACTTTCAATATGCTTCCAGAATCAGCACCTGATGAAGTAATGTGGACTGTCGAGCCAATTTTATTTAATTCTCTATGAAACAAAGGCCAAAAAGTGGTATAGTTTCCCTTATAGTGGGGAGAAATTCCAGCATGCTGATTAACTGAAATGCAATTGATAAGTTTAAGAGTGTCTTTAGGAATTAATGGACCTCCAAGACTTAATAAAATATCGACATCCATATTTGAAATTATTTCATGCAATTTTTGTTTTGAATCAAATTCAATTGTATCAGGATTAACTAAATCAAATTTTTTCTCTACTTCAAAAAATATTCTTTTTTCAGATGAAATAAAATCATTTCTAAATTTTTTATTTGCAATAGACTCTTTGAAAAAATAAATTTTTTTTAAATATAATTTTAACTTTGATTTAAGGGAAGTATTTTTTTTTGCCTTTATGGGTGCACTGTAAATTAATACTTTTGAAATTTCTTGTGGAAACTCCTCAAACATTCTTAAAACAAAGTTTTTATGTCTCAAAGAATTTTGGGTTATCAAAATAATTTTTATATCCCTAGAAATTTTATCAATAGATATCGTATTTTCTGATTTATTTAAATTAAGCATCATGATATCAAAAAAACTTTTTTTCTTTCTTTAACTTTAAAAAAACTTTTTTATTTCTGTATTTTATAACTTTAGAAGGATTTCCACCTACCACAGCATACTTTGGAACATTTTTAGTGACAACTGCTCCAGCAGCTATTACGGAACCCTCACCAACTGTAACTCCGGGAAGCACTATTACACCATGTCCCATCCAAACAAAGTCTTCAATCAAAATATTCTTGTTAATTCTCTTTTTTGAGTACGGAATTGACTCCAAATCTTCGTCATCATAATTATGATTTGAAGTAATTAAAGTAATTTTTTCTCCACTATGAAAATAACTGCCAATCTTTACTTTACCGTTACCAATTATCCTTAATCCATTTAAATTAACATAATTTCCTAAAATAACATTTTTGTTAAAACCCTTACATCTAAAATTAACTTTTAGACCTTTTCCAAAGCTCGAAACGCTTTGTTCAACTTGGTATTGATACACAAATTTATAATTTAACAGATTCATAAAAAATTTCCATAATCTAAAAAGAAAAAAATATTTTATTGCATTTTTTTTCATCATGTATTAATTAATACTTTTTTTAATTGCTTGTATCCACCAAACATAGAGTAAAATAGTAATATATTTATTGATAAAACAGCAAACTTCATTAAATTATTTTGAAGTGTAAATGCAATAAATAGTGCAGAGGTTATAATGACCAGAATAAATACCAATAACTTAAATATTTTAAAATCAATTTTAAAAAGATATTGTCCATAAAAATATGCTAATATTGACATTATTAGCCAACCTGATGCTGTTGAAAATCCAACTCCATAAATTGAGTATTTAGGGATAAAAATTAATGATAAAACTACAGTAAATATTAAACCTATTCCAGCTATAAAGGGCTGAAATGTCTGACTTTTCCCAAAGGCAATATAAGAACCAAAGGTTAAGTAAAAAGCATTAAATAAAGGAATTAAAGCTAAAATTGGTACATATTTTGACGCAGAATGGAATTCAATATCAGTAAACAATATTAAAAAATCCCCTCCCCATAATACAATTAGTAAGAAAATTACACAATATATAAATATCATTAAAATTGGAAAATAAGTCAGAACCGTGGTATTATTTTTATTGTTCTTAAACAAATCAAATTTAAATGCCTTCCAAGCATTGTTTATGATTCCCATAATTAATTGTAATGGAAGACAAAATTTCCATGCTATTGCGTAAAGACCCAAGTTTTCCGTAGAAAAGTTTCGACCTAGATAATATTGACCAAAAAGTACCATAATAATGGCTTGTAAATAAGCAGGTACATTAGGCAGTCCATATCTAGCCATTTTTTTCAACTTATTTTTATGAATCTTAAAATTCCATTTAATTTTCACAAAAAATAATCCAAGTATAAATGAAAAAACAGAAGATATTAAAAGAGCATAAATCGCACCGGTCAAACCAAGTTCAAAATAAACTATAAGCATAATATTAAAAAAAACAGAACAAAATAAATTTACTAAACTCAATCTAAATATTAGCTTTACCTTTCTTTTTACCCTTAAGTATGAGTAAAATATTTGTGATACGGAGGCAAAATATGAAGTAATCATTGTAATAAACAGTAAATGATTATACTTTGTTGTATCAAATAATAGTAGGTTTATTAAATCAATACAAAAATATGCAAGTAATGAAATAAGAGAAGAAATAATGATAGTTGTAAAAAGTGCAGTCTGCATAAATGACTTTTCTTCATTTAAGTCCTTAGAAAATCCTACATACCTAAACATTGCTCCCTGAAAACCCATATGTGAAATAGGAGAATAAAATAGGGTGTAGAAACCAAGTAAAGTCATTATTCCATAATCCTCAGGTGTTAAATACTTCGTAAAAACCGGAATTAAAATAAATCCAACGAGTCTTGAAATTACAGAACTTGCACCAAAATAAAATGTATCCTTAGAAAAAGATTTTAAACTGTTTAATAGCATTAATATTATTTAAATATTTGTATATTTTTTCTTGAAAAATTTTATCTCTAATTCTCATTGATTTTTGAAACATCAACCTTTTCTCTGATTGTTTTTTCAATAATTTCACAAGAATTTAATTCTGTATTGTAAAATTCTTTTACATATTTAGAAACAGTCTCATATTTTAATTCAGAAATTTCCTCATAATTTTTAAATTTTTCCACTAACTCATCATGATCATTAGCATTTATTGAAATGTTATTTTTTCTAAATGAAACTTGAGAATATTCATTTTCATAATCAATTGATATAACTGGTATTTTCATTAACATTGCTTCTAGTGCACATGTTGAGCTTCCAGTAATCAATAAATCAGCTCCAGAGAACCATGAAAAAATTGAATACTTCCAACTATTAAAAATATTATTTTGTTTAATTATTTTAACATTTTGATTAAGGCTAATCGTATCATAATCGGATATCTTTTCTTTAGGATGTAATTTTATTACAAATTGCTTTTTTGGATAATCTGCTATAAGCTTATTAAGGGATTTTAAGCATTTTACATAATTATTGTAGCTTGTTAAATAAGAGTAACCAGAAAGTGCAATCAATATATATTTATCAAGTAATCCATGTATTTGAACAATTTTTTTATTTTGATCATTAACTTCTTTTCTGTTAGAAATTATGTTATTAATAAATGGGGAGCCAGATATTACAATATCCGTATATTTTTTTGAATATTCTTTTAATATATTTTTGGACTCATTTCCGTAAGTGAAAAAAGTATCAACTATGTGATGTTGGGAAATCCAATCATTATATATGTTTCCATGTTGTATTGAAAATGTTTTGATATTATTTAAAACTGCTATTTTGGTAAATAACCTTCCATTTGGTGTCATATCATTACCAATAATTACAAAATCAGTTTTTATCTGATTAAAAATATTTTCATAAGTATAAACACTTTGTAAAAAAGATGAAAATGTATTTTTCACAAAAGTCGATATGTCATTAAACCAAGAAAAAGAATATAAACTTTTAAGAATTTCACTTAAAGTTGTAATATCCAGATTTGTTTTTTTCTTAAAAGAAAAAAATCTTGTTAATTTATTAAAATCATAAGGATTGATATAATTTAGGTTGTTTTTTTCAATTACTTTAAGAGTATTTGGGTTCATGGTTAAAAAAACCACCTGCATTGATTTATTTAGCTGATTATAAATTGGTAGCATTTCTCTTAAATGAGAGATTTCATTAATATGGATTATGCAATTAAATTGTTTGGATTTATTTCCTGACACATATTTTCTGAAAGACCAAGATGTAAGATTGTTTATTACATTTTTAAAACGATTAAGATATGATAGTTTCTTATTTAAATTAAGAAAATCATCTTTAGGCAAATTCCCTGCAATAAATCTTCCAATTTGATTATAATATATATCAATTATATTAATACTTTTATTATCAAGATTAAGAAAATTTTTGATAAAAAATTCAAGAGAATTTTTATCGATATTTTTTTCTTTATTTACTCCCAATTATAAACTAATTTATTATCTATTTTGCTAGCAAATCTACCCCTATAGTAATCTCTGTTTAGTAATTCTACAGAAGTTAATTCGCGTCTTGAATTTCCAAGTGCAATTTCCCAATTTGGCATTTCTTTTTTTAAAACATCCATCATTTCATATCTAGAAAGTTTGGAGAATTGATTAAGTTCATTAAGTAATTTTGGAGTTATTGAAACAGGACCATCTTTTGTTTCATCACTTTCTAAAATAGTGTAATGTCTTTCAATACTTCTAGCACCAAGAGCCAAAGCAATTTTTGATGCTAAAATTCCATCTTTATCTACTTTTGAATGATCAGAATATCCGACGTTATTTGTAAATTTTCTAAGGAAATTTAATCTATTAAGATTAGATTCAGTTATTGGAGTAGGGTAAATAGTAACACAATGGAGAAAATGAAATTCAGGAACATCTTTTAATATTTCATATGCCTTTTCGATTTCATCATCATATGTGGATCCGGTTGAAACAAAAATTGTTTTCCAATATTTCTTTACCTCTTTCAATAAAGTAAATGATGCACAGTCATAACTAGCTATTTTAACAGCTTCATAACCCATGTCTTTTATTTCATTTACTGAGTTTAATGTGAATGCAGTTGTCATTGGGGCAATACCAGCTCTTCTACATTCATCAACGAACCATTGTTCATCATTTAAGCTTAGGTCTAACTTTGCTAACCTTTTTAACTCTTCATCATATGGGCGCTTTATACAAATAATATTTCCTTTTTCATCTAATTCACCTTTGTCAAATCTTTTTCTATGGGTTAGTTCAGAGCTTCTAATTGCCTGAATTTTGACATAATCAGCACCGTTTTTTGCTGCCGAATGAATTTGTTTTTTTAAAATTTCTTTATTGCCATTATGATTTTGACAACATTCAGCTATAATTATTGGTTTCATTATTTAAAATATTTAAAAATTTATTAGTTATAAAAATTCTTGTTCTTAAAATTGATTCAAAGCCATAACCTGCAGAATGTGGAGTAATAATTAAATTATTATTAGACCTTGAATATTCAATTAATTTGTTGCCTTTTGGAGATGTTAAGCTCCAACTAGAGTCACCATCAAGAACATCTAAAGCTGCACCTTTCAAATGATTTGATTTCAAAACTTTTATTAATGATTTTTCATTTATACACTCTCCTCTTGATGTGTTAACGAAATATGAGCCCTTTTTCATCTTTAAAAACTTATTGATATCCATAAAACCTTTATTTGATTTTGAATAGTCTATGTGAAGAGTTATAAAATCACTTCTTTTTAATAACTCATCTAAATCGGTATTATCAAATTCTGAATCTTTAAATTTTGATTGATTAATATCATTAATCAATATATTCATCCCAAATGCCTTTGCATATGATGAAATAATTCTACCTAATCTTCCATAGCCAATGATACCAATATTTTTTCCGTCTAATTCATCTGCTATAAATGATTTTCTATTCCAAACACCAAGATTTACTGATTGTGCTGACTGAGGGATTTTTCTGATTAAAGTTAGTAAAAGAGCCCATGTATGTTCAGCGGTTGATTTTATTTGACTCAGAAAATAATCTTCTCCTTTTAAACTAATTACATTGATGTTTTTTTTGGAGCAGTAATCAATATCTATATGATTTAGACCGGTAGTTGGTGTTACTATATATCTCAAGTTTGGTTGGTTGTCAATGATTTCTTTATTTATATTTACCCCCAGTCTAGTAAAAATTACATTATATTCTTTTGACAATAAATGATTATGCAATTCTTTTTGATTTTTGAAGTCAAAATTGAAAACCTTTCCTAATTTGGAAAGTTTATTCAAACAACTTTTTGAATATTTATCAAATTCAATATGTAATATTTTCATTTATAATATTTATTGTATATGTATTCTGCAAATTCAAAATCATCTTTTGTGTCAATATTTACTGAGGCATTTTTTGACATAATTAACGCAAGCGATTTTTTTCCTTTAAAAGACCTATTTAACAAAACTTTTCTTCTGGCTAGATAAATTGCGCCATTTCTAATAAACATTTCTTTTAATTCCTGTCTATTTTGATTTTCTTTTTTTTCACAAAATAAGGGGTCAATTAAAATATTATTTTCAATATATTTCATGCGTGCAGGATGATTACCTTCTACATTTGTAACACTAATAACACTGTCAGCATCTTTATTTTTAGCTAATATTTTTATAGAATTATTAATATCATTTACATCTCTGAATGGTGTTGTTGGCTGCAGCATCATTACAGCATCATACCGGGTACTATTAAGTTGCTCCATTTTATTTATTGCATGAATAATAACATCAATGGATGAGGAGGTGTCTGTTGCTAATTCAATTGGCCTTAAAAATTTAGTCTCAACTCCACTTAACTCTGCAATTTCTGCAATTTCTTTAGAATCTGTACTAACAACTAATTCATTTATATTGGATTTTTTTGCAGCTTTTATCGTGTGTACTATTAGGGGTATTCCTCCCAATTTTTTTATATTTTTTTTCAAAATTCCTTTTGACCCAGATCTTGCTGGAATAACTCCCAAGATATTCATTGCTTTATTGAGGATTTAGAAAAACTTAATCCCATATATGTACATGGTCTTATGTTTAATATTTTATTGTAATCAAACAAACTCCACCCATCAAAAATTATCGGTAATTCTTTCATATGACTAATCAATTTAGCAATTTTCAAATTGCTGAAGGAAATGTGATTATTTAAGAAAATCACTACATCAGCATTTCTAAACCCATCTGAAATGTTATTGTATAAGATTCCAAATGATTTTATATCTGCTATTGATGCAACTGGGTCATAACCGCTAATATTAAAATTCATGTTTTCAAATATTTTTATAATTTCAATTGAGGAAGAATTTCTTAAGTCTCCAGTTTCAGGATTTCCTTTAAAGGCTAATCCACAAATAAAAACATTTAATTTTTTAGAATCATTTTTACCAATTCTTTTTAATTCGTTTTCTATACAATTAAATATAAAATGATGCATACCTTCATTAATTTTCCTTCCAGTTTTAAAAATTTTATCTTTTAATTTAATTTTACTTGAAGATGAAGCAAAAATATAAGGATCTTTTGTTAAACAAGGACCTCCAACACCTGGACTTGGCAATGGCACTGGATCTCTTGTATAACCGTCATTTGCTGCTTTAATAACCTTAACAACATCAATATTATATTTTGAACCTATTACCGCAATCTGATTTGAATAGGCAAAAATATAATCTCTAAACGAATTATTAATTAGTTTTGCCATTTCAGCAGATTCTAATGTGTCTACTCTCACAATTTTATTTGTTATATCTCTAAAAATTGCCACGGTAGCCTCCAAAGAATCTTTATTATATCCTCCAATAATTTGGGGCAAATTCCTTAATTCAATAAGTGCCTTTCCTTCAGCAGTTCTTTCTGGAGCAAAGGATAAATAAAAATCAATTCCGCATTTTAAATTAGATTTTTGCTCTAGTAATTCTTTTACAAAACCACCAGTGGTCCCAATAGGTACTGTTGATCTTAATATTACAAGATTCCCCCTTTTTAAGACTTTACCTATCATTGTACATGCACTTTTTAAATATGACATGTCTGGTTTTTTATTTTTGTTTAGTGGAGTTCCAACAGAAACAACATAAACATCTCCGTTTACAGGCAGCTCATTTGTTACGAAAAATGATTTATTTAAGTTTTTCTTTATAAGCTCTGACAGACCTTTTTCATGTATATAATTCTTATTTTGATTTAAGAGTTTTATTTTTTTCTTATCAGTGTCAAATCCAGTAACAATAAAACCAGAGTCTGCAATGATTGAGGCCATGGTTAGACCAACATAACCCAAACCTAAAATAACTATATGTCGGTGGGTTGCAACTCTTTGTTCCCATATCTCATGATAATTTAGAATTCTAATAGGTTGATTTTTTTTATTAACCAAGATAATTTTACTAAGGACTTTATTTGATCTTCTGCCTCTTTTGAGTAATTCTATCGGAATTAACTTAGCTATCTCTGAGAGATTCTTTTCAGCACTAAACAAAATTGGATTATTTTCCATTAAATCTTCAGCTATTGCATCTAGATTATTGTTTTTGATTAAATATCTTCTAATATCACCATCTGTAATTGTTCCTATAACAGAATTATTTTTATTAACCACAATTGCAATACCACTAGGGAGATCATTTGAAACAGAATTTTCAAAAATTTCTAAAAGATCTGGAATTGAGGTTTCTTTACTACAAAAAAGAGTGTTAATCATAATAATTATTAATTTAAGTTTAAAATATATTCAGCAATTAATTTATTACCTCCAACTACTTGTTTTTTAAATGATTTTTTTAAAATATTATATCTTTTCTTATCGTTTAGCAAATCTATTAGTTCGTCACTCTTGTCAATTATAGAATTAATTTCAATTCCTAAACCAAGTCCTGAGATTATTTTCGAGTTATGTATCATTTCTTCGTTTCCCTTTTCGAAAATCATAAGTAATGGTATCGAATATTTAAGACAATCTAATATTAGTCCAATTCCAGGTCTTCCAATAACATATTTAATTTCTAAAAATGAAGATTCTTGGTAGTCAAATTTTTCAAAAAAACTAAAATTACCATAATTGTCATAAATTATAGTATCAACATATAATACACCATTAATTTTTTTAAATGTTGGTAATATTTTATCAATTTGATTATTAATTTTTCCAGAACCACCCCCAGAAATCAAAATTTTAGAGAGGTCTTTATAGTGTGTTTTCATGCTGTTTTTTTCACATAACCAGGGAAAAGAAATAAAGTTTGTTAATTTTAATAAATTAGGCATCGCGATTATTCCAATACCAATTAGTTTTGGTTTATACATTTTTAATAGCTTTTCCTCAAATTTTAATATTTTTTTAAATTCAAGATTCATATTTAAGCTTTTAATTTCTGT
>MDSW01057969.1_pt1 | contig 32469 bp, 17 predicted proteins | sample 811171 | NCBI WGS metagenome assembly MDSW01 (sample SAMN05326641, study PRJNA326480) | marine metagenome | isolation source: seawater | place: Atlantic Ocean: North West | collected 2012 | reverse complement strand
TGATGCGGAGGCACCACCCGGACCTGAAAGTGCTCCCGGACGGAAGGGTCGTCAGGCGAGAGGAGGACTGAACCGCCGAGCGGCCGATATTAAAAAAATATGCTTTTACGCTCACGCGCGCTTCGCGTTCCCTCTCCGAGCGTTCGTCATCGGTTCCCCTCGGGACTCTCCGCCGTCGAGGCCGCGACGACCGCTTTCACCGCGGCCTCGACGACCTCCCTCGCCGCGCGCGCCGCCGCCTCTTCCTCCCCCGCCGCCCCCCCGCGAACCGCGTCGGCGACTCGACTCGACGCGTTCGCCGCCTCGTTCGTCCGTGCGGCGTCGTTCCCCTTCGACGCCGCGTCGGTAGTATCCCCCCCCCCGGCCTTACCCTTACCCTTACCCTTACCTTTACCCTTACCCTTACCGTTACCGTCCGCCGATCGTTTGTTGTTCACCGCGGTCATCGCGCGGTCGAGGCCGTTCGTGAGGCACTGTTCGATCGCGTCGACGGCCTCCGCGAACGTCACCGTCTCGAGCGTCTCGCGCTCCGTCGTGTCGAACCTCGTCAGGACGTGGTCGTAGACGGGCACGTCGTCCCTCGGCCTTCCGACGCCGATCTTCAACCTGGGGAAGACCTTGGCTTCGCACCCGGGGACCTCGTCGATGATGTTCCGAACGCCGTTGTGCCCGCCGTGGCCGCCCTTGCCCTTGAGCTTGATCGCGCCCACGGGGGTGTCCAGGTCGTCGTACACCACGAGCAGGCGCGCGCTGGGGATGCGGTAGTGGCGACAGATGGTCCGCACGGACTCGCCGGAGAGGTTCATGTACGTCTGCGGCTTGGCGAGGATCACGGGGACGCGGTTCGGGCCCGCGTGGCCGGCGCCGAGCTTCGCGCGGAAGCGCTTGGGGCCGTCCGCGAGCGAGATGCCCAGGGAGGACGCGAGGCGGTCGACGACGTCGAAGCCGGCGTTGTGGCGCGTGCGCGCGAACCGCGGGCCGGGGTTGCCGAGGCCGACGACGAGCCAACGATCCTCCGCGCTCGGGGAGCCGGAGGCGCCCGGGGCGGAGCTCACGTCGCGGCGCTTCACGAAGCGCATCGGGAGCGTCAGCACCGTGCGCACGAGGCGAAGCAGACCCATCGCCGCGGGGGTCCGAGCGGCGCGAGCGCGAGTGGGAAGCCGCCTCCGCGGGCGCGAAGACGACGGTGATCTGAGACGACGCGCGTCAAGAATATATTGCTCTGGTCGTTCCGAGGCGCGTCACCGTCTCGACTCGGCTTCGGGCGCTTCTCTCTCCCGCGCGCGCCCGCGCGCGCCGCCGCCCTCGCGCCCCGCTCGCTCCGCGTCCTCCCGATGGGCAACGCCTCGAGCGCCTCCGTCGCGGACGCCGCCGCCGCGGGTCCCCTCCCCCCCTCGGACCTCGCCGACCCCGCGCGCACCGCCGCCGCCGCCGCCGACTACGCCTCGCGCGTCACCCCGTTCACGCCCGACGACCGCGCGTGGCTCGCCTCCGCGCAGCACGCCAAGGTCCTCGACCCCCTCGCGCGCGTGATCGGCGTGGGCGCCAGGGACCCCGCGACGGACCGCCCTCGGGTCCTCGTGCTGTACCCCCTCCGCGTCGCGCACGACCCCGCGCGCGCCGCCGATCGCGGGTTCAGCACGCGCAAGTGGAACAGCCGAGCGGGCGCCGCGCCCGTGCCCTGGCCCAACACCTTCTGGCTCTGCTGCCCGAAGCTCGTCAGGGTCGTCGGCGCGTTGGAGCACTCGAGCGATCCGACGCCGATGAGGCGGTTCCAGGAACGCCTGGTCGCGGGTGAGGACGCGAGGGCGAAGGCCGACGCTGCGACCTTCGCCGAGCAGCACCGAAACTACGCCGCGTTTCGGTGGTCGCTCTTAACGTCGGAGGACCGCGCGTCGGCGATCCGGGAGGGATACGAACCGGCTCTGCGTACCGCGGGCATCGGCGGCTTGCGGCACGCGACGCAGGTGAAGTGTCTGCACGTGCACTACGCCCACTTCCTCGCGAGCGGGGGGGACAACGTCGTCGGCGAGTGGGTGCACGAGGAGCTGGAGAGGAGGCGGCGAGCGAAGACGAGCGACGACGACGAAGGCGAAGAAGCGCCTCGAGAAGACGAACATCCCCCCCCCGAGCGCCCGAACGGAGATACCCCTCCTTGAGGGCGGTCGCGCGCGCGCGAAGGCGCACGATAGAGTAGCATCGATAGAGCACTAGACGACCTCGCGCTCGCGGTCCAACGAGTCCAATTTTATGATGAATACACGTACGAAAGAGTTCCCGCGACCTACGCGTCGACGTCGGCGTCCCGTTTGAGTTTCTCCCTGAGGTACTCCGCGCGCGCCGCGTCGCTCGCGCCCAGCGCGTCCATCTCGAACCACGGCACGGTGACGAGCTTCGCGTGCCGCCGAGCCAAGAACAGATCCCTGAGCTCCGTCGCGAGCGTCTTCTCCCAAAGCGAGGATTCGGGGGTTTCGGCGAGCGAGCGCTCTCGCTCGCTCGGCTCTCGCTCGCCCGGTCGTTCCTCGTCTCGGCGTATTCGTCTGTAGTGCGTCGGTCCGTCCACCTCCACGGCGACGTCGTGGTCCGGGAGGTAAAGGTCGAGGCTGAAACACTCGTCCGGCTCCAGGACCTCCGTCTCGTACCGAATCCCCAGGCGGTCCAGCGCCCTCGCCGCCCGCGCGTGCGTCCTCGAGACGTCCACCTCGTCAAACACCGAGCGGCGCCACTCCGATCGCGCCTCGTCGTCGAGCCACGCGGGGAAGACCTCGCGAGCCCGCGCGAGTAACTCGCAGGAGTATGAACGAGACGCGGATCCCGAGTCTCCTTGATCCTCCTCCCCCGCGAGCAGTTCCTCGTGGATCATCTTCGCGTGGTACAGCTGGCACAGGTTCGCGTCCACGAACGCGCGCAGCTCCGACGCGCGCGCGGCCTCCCACAACTTCGGGTAACACGAGGGGACGACGGATCCCTCAGATTCTTTTTCCACCCCCCCTCGGCGGCTTCGCTCCACGGCGCTCAGCGCGGCGACGGCCCACGTCGCGTTGGCGACGCTTCGCGCGTTCATCTCCGGCGCCGCGCGAACCGTCGCTCGGTCGAGCGCGTCGAGCGCGTCGCCGCTCGGCCGACGCCCGAGCTTCGCGAACGCGCTCCACGCCCCGGCGACGGAGGCGGGATCCATCGCCGGCGCGGACGAAACCAGCGCGAGGTCTAGCGCCGCGCGAGCGTCCGCGCCGGGTCGGCGGCCGGAGGCGGCGTACGCCCAGAGCGCGTCCGCGACGGGTTTCGAACGCGCCGAACGCCCCACCGAGTCCGAACCCGAGTCCTCCGTCGTCGCCCGGTCGTCCGAGAACGCGCGCGCGATCGCCGTCTCGACCGCGCGCCACCACGCCTCGTCCGCGTTCCCTCCCTCGCCGTGACGTCGGTTCGCGGCGCGCCTCCCCCCGGACGCGCCCGCGCTCGCGCCCGCGCTCGCGCCCGCGCTCGCTCGCCCCCTTCGCCGCGTCGCGCGGCTCACCATCGCGCTTCCGATCTCCGCCGCCGTCATGCTCGGCGCGAGGCGAACCTCCGCGAGGTCGAGCGCGTCCAGCGTCGAGGCCCGGGCCGGCGTCCCCCCGCCCCGTCCGCCCCCCTCGCCGCCCTCGCCGCCCTCGAGCATCGCCAGGGCCCACGCGACGTTGGCGACGTCGCGGGGGGTCATCTCGGGCGCGAGCCGCCGCGCCGCGGACTCGAGCGCCTCGCGCGCGGCGGCGCCCGGATCGAGCTCGAGGGCGACGTACGACCAGAGCGCGTTCGCGACGTCGCGGGGAAGGAGGACTTCGTCACCCTCCGCCCCCCACGCGTCGGCGATTCGCGTCTCCAGCGCCCGCGCCGCGCGCGGGCTCGGCGCGCGTCCGAGCGCGGCGTGGCCCCAGAGGATGTTCGCCACCGCCTGCGGCGTCGCTCGCCCGCCGCGCTCGGACGCGACGCTCCGCTCGACGCCTCGGTCGATCGCGCGCCACGCCGCCTCGCTCGGGTCCCACGCGGCGGTCGCGAGGGACCAGCACACGACGCTGAGCTCCCTCGCGTCGGCGGCGTCGAGGGTTCCCTCGCGCGCGACGGCGGCGTCCACCGCGCGCCACGTTTTTTCGCCGAGCTCCCACCGGAGCGTCGCGAACGCCCAGACGAAGTTCGCGACCGAAACCGCCGAAACCGCGGAGGGACCGGCGAACGCGCCTCGCCGAACCCGCGTCTCGAGCGCGGCCAAAACCCCGCGGAGCGCGGGCGGAATCGAGCGCGGGGGAGGAGGGAGGGGCGTTCCGGCGGAAGACGCGGCGTGATCCGAGGAGTCATCCGAAGACGAGCGACGACGCGGCGGGGGCGCGAGGGCGCCGCGCTCCGCCGAACGATCCGCCGAACGATCCGCCGAGCGAAGAACATCCGCCGTTCCCTCCGCATCCCCCTCCCCCTCGCCCCACGCCCCCGCCCGCGCGAGTTTCGCGACGGCGTGCGCGACGGTCGCGGTCGCGCGCGCGTCGAATCGGCCGTCTTCGCACATCGAGCGCGCCTCGGCGCAGAGCCGCCGAAACGGCGCCGCCGCCGCGAGGTCGCGCCCGAATCGACGCGGCTCCGCCGAGCGGCGAATGAGCCGAGCGAACGCGACGAAAGACGCCGAGACGTGAATCCGATCGAACGGCGCGGGGGTCGCCTCGGTGGTTCCGTCGGCGTCCGCGTCCGCGAACGCTCGCGCGAGGACGTCGAGGAGGTCCTCGAGCGTCTTCGCGTCGCCTATGGAAGACGTCAGCCTCGCCGCGGCCCCGGCCGTCTCCGATACCACCGCCGCCCTGGAAGTCGTCGATCTCTTCCCACCCGCCGGACGCTCGCGCGGAGGGGCGGCGGCCGCGAGAGGCGGTTTCGTGTGCGAGGGGCGCGCGTGGCCGAGTCCGTCGAGGCGGAAGAGCGCGTCGGCGCACTTTCGGAATCCGACATCCTCCTCGCTCCCGTCGACCCTCAGGACGGCGAAGTGACGGAAGCCCCTGCGCTCGTCGCGCCGGACGACGAACGCGCGCACGCCCGCGCCCATCTTTTGCTTCGATCGCGGGTGGAGGCGAAGCGCGTCGAGCATCACGGGGTTCTGGAACGGCGCGTCGAGGGGCGACCGCGCGAGGATCTCGGCGAAGTGATCCATGAGCTCGCGCGGGGCGGCGAAGGAGCGCCCCGCCGCCCCGCCGAGCGCGACGGGCGTCCAGAAATCCGCGGACGGGTCCGCGCCGTCCGGAGCGCCGCGCGCGCGCGCGCCGAAGTGCGGCGGGACGAACCCGCGAGCGCGGGGCGTCGACCGGCCGGAGGCGGCGGCGACGACGGGCGCGGGGAGGGGAGGGCGCGGACTCGCCGCCGCCGACCGCGAACGCGCGCGCTCGAGAAACGACGACGCCCGCGCGACCGAGGTCGTCGCGCGACGACGAACCGCGCGCGCGGCAAGCGCGCGGCGTCGCTGTACCGCCGCCGGACGCGGAGCCGCGGGCGCGACGCGCCCGTCCGCCGCGCACGCCAAGCGCGACGCCATCCCGCGGGTGATGACACTGCCCTGGGCGGGGCGGGTGTGAGGATGGAGAATCCGCGACGTTCCGCCGAGAAGTACGAACGCGCTCGGGCCGACGACATTTGCCCGACGACGCGTGCTTGGGCAGTGCTCAGGGCCTGTCTCGGGAGGATCAGGTCCGCCGGCTGAACCGTCCGCCGGCCCGTAACTTCTTCACGCATTCAATCAGTCACTAATAAATGAAACACAAAACTTTATGACTACCTACATGTCACCCACCCCCCTTCGGCATCGACGGTTCAGGACTCGAGAAATCTCACCCGCTCCTCGCGAGGGGAAATGAGAGGCTCTTGAGCGCCCGAGCGGCGTCGGGCTGCGCGTCGCTCCCGCCTAAACGCAGAAAAGCCCCCGTCGGTGCTCCCCGGCGCGCCATTGCCGCGGGCTCCTCGCCGCTGGCTCCACGCGCACGCGCCCGTCGGTCCGTCAAGGCCACGCGCGTCAACAAGGAAGGGCACTCGCGCCGGCCGTCGCGCTCGCCCCCGGGGAGAAAGGCGAACGAGACGGTACGCCCCGCTGGCCCTCTCACCCACCGCGCGCGCGCTCCGATCGTTTCCGCGGTTTATCGGCCAAGTGGACGCGCGATCGAGATCTGGCGCGCGCCGCGATCGCGGCGCGCGATCGCGTCTCACCGGCGATCGCGCCGACGTCCGTCGCGCGCATTCCCGGGCCCTCGACCCGCGCGATCGCGTCCGTCTCCGACGGCGACCGATCGTCCCCGGCGCGCTCGGTCCGCGCCTTTTCAAACCCGCGCCGCGCTCGGTGCCGAACCAGCGCACATCCGCGCGCGCCTTTTTCCTCACCGGGCGCCCGCGGCTTTCTTTTTCCTCGATCGCGTTCGCTCACCCCCCGCCCTCCTCCCTCCCCTCAACCCGAACCCTTCGAATTCTTCCTCGCGGTGACGTGACCTCAGGGCTGCTCTCTGTCCACGCCCCCCCTCTCAAGATGGATCAGTTCACGCAGTTCATCGCGGAGAACATCAGGTTCAGCCAGGAGGACTTCGCGATCCTCGGCTTGAACATGATCGGGTGCGCGATCGTGTATTACGTCATGCGCTTCCTCCGCGTCCCCGACCACTCGTGGTACCTCACGCTCTACTCCAGCGGCGTCACGAGCTTCTTTGGCGTGTACTTCTTCTACCACGTCTGCAAGGAGGGGTTCACGAGCGTCCTCGAGCACGAGTTCGAGATCACGCGGTACATAGCCATCTACTTCATCGGGTACTGCATCATGGACCTGGCGCTCGGGTCTCTGCACTACGGCTCGCTGGTGACGTACGACGACGGGTGGACGCATCACTTCCTCTACGTCGTCATCCTCGCGTACTTGCTGCACAACAACATGACGCCTCTGTTCTCCGTGGCCCTCGTGGAGGAGCTCCCCATCATCCTCCTGAGCTTTTACAGCGTCCAGAACAAGCAGCGCCCGAGCCTCCTGTTCGGCGTCCTGTACTTTCTGACGAGGGTCGTGTTTCACACGGTGCTCATCTACAAGGCGCGCGACATGTCCACCTTCGTCTTCGTCGCCGGCCTGGCGCTGCTCCTGTGGCACGTGAACGTGTTCCAGGGGTGGGTCGGCGGGTACCTCCAGCGCGACAACTCGCGCAAGACGAGGATCATGATCACGATGATGCTCGGGCAGATTTGCGCGCACGGGTACGTGACGTACGAGGCGGTGACCAAGGTTCGCTCCGAGGTGTCTCCCGAGGCGTTCCTCCCCGTCGCGTCCCTCTTCGTCGGCGTGTTCGCCTACTTCCTGTACCGGTTCGGGGTGGTCGTGCACGACGTGTACACGCAGAACTTCATCATGACGAGCATCGGGCGCAAGAAGATCATCTACAACATCTCCTGGGAGGATCCCGCGATCGACCACAAGGTGATGCACATGACCCCCGACGACGTCGTGCTGACCATCTCCAGCGCGGGGTGCAACGTCCTCGACTACCTGTGCGAGGGCCCGAAGAAGATCATCGCCGTCGACCTCAACTGGGCGCAGCTGCACACCCTGGAGCTGAAGCTCGCGGGGATCCGGTGCCTGACGTGGGAAGAGTTTTTCGACATCTGGGGCCGGAGCAACTACGAGACGTTCAAGAGGGTGTACGAGCCGAAGCTCCGCCCCCTCCTCGAGAAGGAGACGGCGGCGTTCTGGGACGCCAACCACCGCCTCTTCCGCGATAACTTCATGTACGCGGGCACCTCGGGCCTGATGGCGAAGCTCCTCTGCATGCCGCTCTGGTGGGCCGGGATCCACAAGAAGGTGAAGAACCAGGAGCCGATCGAGGGCAAGGGCGGGATCATGTTCCAGCTCACCCTCAAGCTGTGCAGCATCACCAGCCTCTGGAGCTGGGTCGCGCCGCTCGGGGGGGTCCCGCTCGAGCAGCTCAACCTGCTGAGCCGCAACCCCCAGCCGTTCGTCGAGCGCCTCAAGGAGGTTCTGACGACGCGCATCTGGAGGCCCGACAACTACTTCTACTACGGCTACATCGTCGGCGAGTTCTCGCCCGAGGTGTGCCCGCGGTATCTCGAGAAGAAGAACTTCGCCCTGATGAAGCAGAGGGTCGACCGGGTCGTGGTGAAGCACTGCACGTGGGCGCAGGCGGCGGTGGAGGAGGGCCCCGGCTCCATCACCATCGCGTCCCTCCTCGACTCCATGGACTGGATGCCGCCCTCGATGATCGCCGAGAACATCGGCAAGGTGGTGGCGAACATGGACAAGAAGAAGGGCCGCATCTTCTGGCGCTCGTTCGCGGACTGCGTGCACTCGCCCGTCCTCGCGCACCTCAAGGGCGAGCTCCTGCCCACCGACGACCCCGAGTGTCCCTACTACGACCGCGTGGGGTGGTACCTCATGCAGTTCATCGCCCCCGTCTCGGGCTTCGAGCCGTACGATCCGGCAATGCTCGAGTGCGCGGGCACGGACTCGAAGCCCGCCAACTCGTTCCTCGACGACGTCGCCGTCATGGCGGCGATGGCCAAGCAGGGCCTCACCAAGACCAAGGACGTCAGGGCCTTCTACAAGTCCCAGGGCCCGAGGTACGACGGGTTCCGCGAGGCGCTGCTGCCCGGGCGCGACCTGCTCATGCAGCACGCCGTGCCGTGGGTGAAGCGGCCGAAGACGTGGATCTCCGTCGGGTGCGGCACCGCGAGGGACCTCGAGTTCGTCACCGGCCACGTCAAGGCGGCGAACACGAAGGTGTACCTCGTGGATCTGTCCGACGCCCTGCTCGAGATGGCGAGGAAGCGCGTGCTCGAGCTCGGTCTGCAGACCCAGGTCTTCCTCGTCGAGGGGGACATCAACAAAGCCGCGACGCGGGCCAAGCTCCCGAAAAAAGCCGACCTGGTGACGTGCTCTTACTGCCTCACGATGATCCCGCCGTGGAAGGAAGCGCTGAAGACGATGGTCGACCTCGTCGCGCCGGGCGGGAACCTCGCGCTCATCGACTTCGTCACCAGGAAGGGCGTCGACGACCGGTGGGACCAGAAGCTGTACAAGTGGTGGTTCAAGATGGACGGCGTCTACTTCAACCGCGGGCACGTGGACTGGCTGGAGAGCCAGACGTCGCTCGAGACGGTGTGGTACTCCGAGGAGGAGGGCCGCGTGCCCTACACCCCGTACTACCCCACCCACTACCTCTACGTCGCGGAGAAGAAGTGATCGTCGCAGCGCACGCCACGACGCCGCGGAAGGGGGAAAGGCGAGAAGGCGGGAACCGACGCGACGCGTCAAAAGGCGACGCGAACGGAGACTCACGTTTTTTCTCGCGCCGAACAAAAACGCGCGACGGAAAACCAAACGCGGTTCAAACGGACGAGAGACCCGCGCGAACGTCGCGTCGCGTTCCGCCGCGCCCGGGGACGATACTTTAGAGAGAGACCTTCGTAGGTAGATACAAAGCTTTTCTAATATCGCAACGCACACTTAAGACTATACCCCGGGGAGGCTCTCGAGGGGCAACCGACGGGTCGGACGGCGCCGGCGGTGGGTCCAGGGCGGGGGCGCGCGTGACGCGTTTTTCAGGGGCAGCCGCTGATTCGCGCGTTTGGCGCCAGCGGGGCAAACTGACGGTTCGACCCATCCACTTTCGGCCAATCCGGGGGAAGAATCGGCGTTCGAAAAGGCGCCGGGCGGGAAAACCAAAAACCGACCAAAATCTTTGTATGGGTACTCAGTCTGACTTTTATTAAAAACCAAACACGTGTATTTTTACGTATTCCACCGGCCGCCGTGACACACGACCCATCCGACGGCGCGCGGCGTTCGCGCGTTCGCGACGGTCGGCGCGCGCGCGGTTCGCGGGGCCGTTCGAGGCGCGCGCGCGAGGGATCGATCGCGCGGTTTTCCCGGGCGCTCACCCCCCCTCGATCGATGGCGTCCCTCCTCGCCTCCCCCGCGGCGTTCCCGCGGCGTCTGCGGGTCGTGGGCGTCGCTTCGAGCGGGCGCGGGGATCCGGCGCGGCGCGCGCCGTCGTCGGCCGGCCCCGACGCGCGCGTCGCGCGTCGCGGCGGCAACGCCGCGCGCTCGGCGGTCCTCGAGCACGCCCCCGCCCCCGCCGAGGTGGACGCCGCGTCTCGCGGCGCCGCCTCCTCCCGGGACGCGGTCCCGGACGCGTCGTCCCGCGCCTCCACGTCTTCCTCGGACGCCCCGGGCGGGCCCCGGGTGTCCCCGGCCTCGCCCCTCGTCGTCCAGCTCCCGAGCGGCGAGCGCGTGACCGCGTGGTGGCGCGAGGGCCCCGCGCTCGCGAACGTCGCCGACGCGCGCACCGCGCGCGCGTTCGAGGCGCGCCTGGCGGAGGCCCGGTCGATGAACCGCGCGGTGTGCGTCGAGTTCTTCGCGGGCTGGTGCTTCGCCTGCCGCTCGTTCCATCCCAAGATGCACAAACTCGCCGCGAAGGAGTTTTCGGACTGTCTGTTCCTGCGCGTGCACAAGGACGAGGTCCCGGAGCTGTGCGACGCGCTGGGCGTCAGAGGCCTACCGCACGTCCGGGTGTACGTCCCGAACGAGGCCGAGCCCGTAGACGCGTTCGGGATGAACCTCACCGCGCCGAAGCTCGCGAGGTTCAGGAAGGCGCTCAACGGCGCCAGGCGAGGATGCCGCCGGGGAACCGACGCCGAGTGGGGCGAGGAGGACCAAGCGGAGCGTGGGGCGGAGCGTGGGGCGGAGCGTGGGGCGGAGCGTGGTGAGCTTGGAGAGCGTGGAGAGCGCGCCGAGGTGGGCGCTGTGGCCCGCTCGAGGTGAGGGGCGACTGTCGACGTTGATTCTTTTTTTTATTTCACATTCGTCTCTCGACGCCACAAACTCCGACGGGTCTCGCGTATAGCTCCGTCTCCCTCTCCCTCTCCCTCTTCCCTCGGTCCTCCCTCGGCGGTCCCTCGTCAGTCCCCCCTGATTCTCCCGACGAGGGCGCAGATCAGGGGCACGAGCCCGAGCCCCGCGAGCTGCAATCGTTCGTTCGTCGTCGCCCTGAGGGTGATCTGCCCCGCGCCCCTCGAGTTGAGGTTGGCGCGCGCGGTGAGCTGCGTGTCCTTGCCGAGGGTGATGCTGGACATGGCGTTGCCCCCCAGCGCGACGTCTCCCCTCCAGTTCATGAAGGACATGCCGACGGTGCTCGAGTTGGGGTTGCTCGGGTCGTCCGAGTGCCTCAACACGCACTCGCAGTTCCCGCCGTACGCGACGTCCTTGTTCGCGCTCACCGCCCCCGCGGCGGCGACGAGCTTCGCCCCCGGCGTCACCTTCCACCGGTTCTCGAGCTTGGTCCCGAGCGCGACGGCGCCGCCGACGAGCGACGCCGAGACGCCGGCGGCGATCTTGTTCACCGCGCAAAACTTCCACCGCGTCTCCGCCCGCGCGGTGTACGCGAGCTGCTTCCCCACCGTCTGCACGTCCACGCCGGACGTGGTGACCAGCGTCTTCGCGTGCGGGATGCTGAGCTGGCCCTCGAACCCGACGTTCTGGTCCTTCTTATCCTTGGTGAACTGCCCGCTCATGTTTCCGGGGATTGAGTTTCGCAACACGAACCCCTTGTCGACGCTGAACCCCTCGACGCCGCTCTCGTGATCCCACCCGTGCGCCTCCACGATCGGGCGCACCATCCACTGGGACTGCGGCTCGAGGAAGCGGTACCGGTGCGCGGGGTTCTCGCCGTCGAAGCTCGGGGGAAGCGCGGGGTCCGGCGCGGGGACCGCCACCTGCTTCGGCGGCGCCAACTCCTCCTGCTCCTCCTTGGGCACGTCGTACGGCGACGGCGCGCCGAGGACGACGTCCGACGCGTCGTCGTAGTCGTCGTCGTCGCCGCCCTGTAGCTTGAGGGGCTTCCGCGAGGTGATGAGGGACGAGAGCAAGAAGGGAAGCGGGGGCACCTTCTGCTGCGCCTGCGCCGCCTTGGCCGCCTTGGCGTTCTGCTCCTGGAGGTTCAGCAGCGCGTTGGCCTCCGTCAAAATCTTGGACGCGAAGCACAGCAGCAAGAGCTGCGGGATCCACACCTGGCCGTTGGGTAACACGCGCTCGCCCGCGCGGTTCTTGCGGCAGTTCTGGTGGTTCTCCGCGAGCGCGACGGGGTTCATCAGGCGCATGTCGCCCGCGGCCTGGCGGATGATCTGCTGCACGACGTGCGAGCGCTGCGCGAAGTACATCTCGTACGAGATGGGCTGGCCGTTTTGTCCGTCGGGCGGCGCCGACGAGCCGTGGGTGAGGACGACGATGGCGTTGAACCACACCGCCGCGCCGAACGCGCCCGTGATGGTCTTGAGGAGCGGAAGATCCGCGAGGTCCACCCGCGCGGGCTGGTCCATGCGGTCGAAGTACAGGACGATGTCGGGCTTGTGCTTCCGCGTGAACCGCTTCGCGTCCGCCATGATTTTGGCGTTGTGCGCGACGTCCGCGCTCGACGGCTGCAACCCCGGGGTGTCGATGAGGCGCAGCGTCATGCCGTGCATGCGCCGCTCGAACATCCGCGCCTTCGTCGTGCCCGTCTCGAACGCGTTCGCCTCCACCGTGCCCTCGCCGAGCAGAGAGTTGATCGTCGAGGATTTCCCGACGCCGGATTTCCCGAGCAGGAGGATCGTGCACGTGAACCCCAAGTCGCTCTCGACGCCCTCGCGCGCCTCGTGCGACTCCGCCAGCGCCACCGCGCGGTCGAAGCTGGAGCTCTGCCCGCGACCGCCCTCCTGCTTCTTCCCAGCCTTGAGCTGCTCCGCGAGCTCGAGGCGGTAGATCACCTGCGCGACGACCGTGTTGCGAGGGGACTGGCCGAGGCGAGTCGCGATCCTGAGCAGATTCACGCGGAGGTTCTGGAGCTTCCACGCCTGCGTCGCGTCCTTGTCCTTGGGGTCGGGCATCGGCTCGGGCTCCACCGTCCCGACGGCGCCGCGCGTCGACTGCTGCACAATCTGGCGGATCGTCGGCCGGGCGCGCTCCTGCGCGGGGGCCTCCCCGAGGCTGGGCGCGGCGGTGCCGGAACCTGCGGAGACGACGGTGCCGGAACCGGCGGGGGCGTTAGTCGAAGATCCGCCGACGCCGGAGCCGGAGAACCCGTTGATGTCCGCCACCCACGGCGCGAGCGCGGCGACGATCTTGTCGAGCTGCTCGTCGCTCGGGCGAGCCGCGGGGGCCTGCGCCGCCGCCGCCGCGCGCGCGCGAGACGCGAACTGCTCCGCGGAGGTGAACCCGCGGAGCGTCGCGGGGGACTGCGTGATCACGCCCGTGGACATGAGGTTGTACGCCTGGAGCGCGCGGACGGATTCCGGGGTGGGGGAGAACGCACCGCCGGCGGCGACGGCGGCGGCGGCGGCAGCGGGCGGGGGGGGCGCGGGCGCCGTCGCCTGCGCCGCCTGAGCGGCCGCCTGGAAGCGCGCCTGCGCGGCGGCGGCGGCGGTGGGCGCCTGGCTCACGTCCGGCGCGGCCGCCATGGACGGCGGCGCGGGCGCGGGCGCGGGGGAGGCGTCCGCGGAGACGTCCGCGGAGGCGTCCGCGTCGCCGTCCTCGGACGCGCCATCCGACGCCTCCGAGCCCGACTCCCCGCCGAAGTCGTCGCTGTAGTCGTCCGAGTCCTGCGCGGTCTCGTCGTAATCGTACGCCTGGGGATCGATCGCGTCGCGGGAGGGGGGGGGGGCGCGGGGCGGTCAGGGACGCGATCGTGGGGTCGCGAGGCGAGACGCGTGGGGTCGGCGCGGGCGCCTCGCGGTCGTCCAGCGATCCGTGGGCGAGGCTCGAACGGGTCCCTCGCGCGCGTGCGCGTCGGCGCGCGCGGGGGAGAGGGCGGCGTCGCGCCGCGCGGGCGGGGGGCGTCGGTCGCGCACCTCGTCGTCGGTGGACTCGCTCATCGCGGCAGCCTGCTTGACCTGTCGAGGGGGGAGGCGAGGGGGTCGAGGGCCGGGCGTGAGCGGGGGAAGGGCGCCGATCGCGCGCGACGGCCACCGCCCCGGGCGCGGAACCCTAAGGCGATAGGGTTGAGGCGGGGGGACGAGCGGTGGCGCGGTCGCGACGCGTCCGCCGTCGCGCCGCGTCACGCTTTTGCGCGCGACCCGGACGTCGAGGCGTACCTACGAGGGGCCGATCAGGCGCGTCGGCGACGGGATCTGCGTCGCGCGAGGGACGCGCGGCTTGTGTGGGAGAGGAGGGGCTGGCGGCGGTCGCTCCCAGGAATCCATCGTCCGAGGGCGACAGCACCTCGGGCCGTCTCTGCATCGGCGGATCGAGATCTCCGGGAAGCGAACTGGACCCGTCGACCGGGGGTTTTGAAACCGATGCGATCGGGTCGTCGTTTCGAGAGCGCTTCTCACCGATCAAAACGACCCGATCAAAACATCGAACGCGTCGTGACTCAGCCTCCTGAGATTGACGAGAAAAAGCGAAAGCGCGTGGGTTTTCGTCGCATCATCGCTGCCTCCTCTCCTCCCCCCCTCCCTCTCCACTCTCGCCGGCGGCGCCGTCTTCGCGCGCGCGCCCGAGTTCGCCCATCATCGCTCGTCCTCCCATGGTCGCCATCTCCGCCGCTGCGAGCGCCATCGCGCCGTCCCTCGGCTCGCGCGCGGCGCGCGCGACGCCTCGCCCGAGACCTGCCGGACCTCGAGGGGCCGCGGTCGCCCCCGCGCCGAACGCGCCGCGCCGACGCGTCGTCGCGCGCGGCGGCGAGCTCTCCTGGGACGAGGCCGACGCCGAGCTCCTGAGCCTAGAGTGCGTCCCTCGCGCGCCGCGATCCGCGGCGAGGCCCGCGCCTCCGGAACGCGCGCCGTTCGCGGCGCGGCGGAACCCCCGAGGAAGCGCCGCGGTCGCATCGCCATCGATTCGATTCGGACGCCGGGCTGTTTTATTTTTGGCAGACCACCTGAGAGTCGGCCGTCAGGCGAACCGACGTGCTTCGTTCTTTTCCCGACGACGACTTTCGCGCCGTCCTCCTCCTCTTTCTTCCCCTCTCTCCAAAAAGATCCCGTCGCTGAGACTCCCCTCCCCCTCTCCTCCCCTCCCGGACCCTTCCCCCCTCGTCTCCAGCCTCGGCGACGAGCACGCGTCCCTCGAGGTCTCCGTCTCCGACGCGAACACGGCGGAGGTTCGCGTGCGCGCGCCCGACCGCCCCGGCCTCATGCGCGACGTCACCGCGGCGCTGACGTCTCACCGCTTCATCATCAAATCCGCCTCCGTGTCCACCATCGACGCGAACGACGACGGTCTCGCGGATAACGTCTTCGTCATCACCTGCGACCAGACCCTGGACGCGCCGGACTCGTTCCACGACGCGGACGGGTTCGAGTGCGCGGAGACCATCGGGCGCGTCAAGGCGGCGGTCGTGGAGGCGGCGCTGAACGCGTGGAGCCTCGGCGCGCCCGCGAGCGCCGTGCAGTACGTCGACCCCGCCGACCGGACGGTGGAGCCCGTGGTCGACGCGCAGGTCGTGGAGTCGAGCCTGACCAAGTCGGGGAAGGTGGTCGTCGCGTACGTGGAGACGACGGACCGGAAAGGGCTGTTAGCCGCGACGACCGCGGCGCTGAGCGACCTGGGGTGTGGGATCATCGCCGCGACGGTGAAGACGACGGAGGAGGGCGCCGCCAACAACCGATTCGTCGTCGCCGCGCCCGACGGGTGCGGCCCGGAAAAAATCAAAGCCGCGCTGTTGAGAATCGCCGAATGATGGTTCGGAGACGGTTCGGAGACGCGATCGTTCGGTCGGGCATCGACGCGACGCGTGAACGAGCGAGGGTCGCGCGCGGAACGCGAATGTATTTTCTCTTCTTTTCGAGCAAGAACTTCGAGAAGAACTTCGCGAGCGCAAACCAAACCCCGCCGCAAACCAAACCAAACCGTTTTATACCAAACCAAACCCTCTCGTCCTCCCTTTTTTTTCGTTTCCCTAATTTTAACTGACCACGCAGCACTTGGCTCCGTTCATGATCCTCTCCTCCTCCTCCTGGTACGCGAGCGCGAGGGGTTCGAGCATCTCGATGACCCTCAGAAAATCCGGTCGCGCCGAGTCGTCCGGGTCCCACATCGCCCTCACGACCCTCGCGAGCTCCTTCGGCATGAGCCCCTGCTGCATCGTCGGCCTCAGGGCCTCCATGCTCGCGAGCTTCGCCGCGTCCACGGGGTTCAGCCCCGCGAAGGGCTGCTGGAACGAGAAGAGCTGGTAGAAGATCATCGACGCCGCGTACACGTCCACCGCCGGGCCGTAAAACTCGTGCCGAAACACCTCGGGCGCCATGTACCGGTAGCTCCCCGTCTCGCCCGTCATCGTGAAGTTCTGGTCCAGGTCCTGCGGCATCTTGTTCCTCACCGACATCGTCTTCGAGAGCCCGAAGTCCCCGATCTTGAGCCTGCGCGCCCGGGTCAGCATCAGGTTGCCCGGTTTCAGGTCGCGGTGAATCACCGGCGCGGGCGATCGGCCGTGGAGGTACGCCATTCCCCTGGCGACGTCGAGCGCCATCTCGGCGGCGTGGCCGAGGGAGATGGGGACCGCGTCCGGGCGTCGAAACAGCTGGTCCAGGGACCCCGCGTGCATGAACTCGAAGCACAGCGACACCAGGCCCGTCTTGGCGTCGATGCTGGTGCCCAAGAACTGCACGATGTGCGGGTGGTGCAGCTGTCGCATGAGCTTCAGCTCGGTTCGGAACTCCGCCTTGGCCACCTCGTCGTGGTGGAGGTGGCGGTGGAGCTGCTTCATGGCGACCACCGTGCCGCGCCACCGCGTGCGCATCACCACCCCGAACGCGCCCGCGCCCACCTCGACGCGGTCGACGAGCTCCTCGTCGGGGATCTCCCACGCCATCAGATCCGCGGTCAGGACCGTGGGCGTGTCGATGTTCTGCGCCGCGGCGACGTGCGACTCCTCGATGGGCAACAGCTGCCCCGTCGCGCGATCCTTGATCTTGCCCCCCGCGCGCTGGAGCATCGCGATGATGTCCTGGTGGTTCGCGAACACCGCGCCCTCCAACGCGGTCATCCCCCACCGGTCGGTGGCGTTCAGGTTGACGCCCTGCTCGATCAACCAGTTCGTCACCAGCACCGAGCCGTCCGACGCGGCGATGTGGAGCGGCGTGCGCTGGTCGTAATCCGCGAAGGACTCCGACGTGATGGTCTTGCCCGCGCGTTTCAGCACCATCTTCAACCGGCGGAGGTTGCCCATGGACGCGCAGAACAAAATCTCGGACGTCAGGTGGCGCTCGTTGTACTTCAAAAACTCCATCGTCCCGGGCTTGTTCGTGTCGCGGTCCGCGTCCGACTCGGAGTCGCCCGCCTGCGCCGCCGTGAGGGAGTCTGCGCGACGTCGGGAAAGGAGGAGAGGACGTGAGATGAATGAATGATGTCTTTAATCCGGGCGGAAGGGGGCGCGACGCGCGGGGGGCGGGGGGACGGTCCCCTTCGCGTCGCTCTCGCGGGCGGGCGGCCAGCGGCGTTCGCGCGGCGACGGGGAAGTGCCGGATCCGATGTTTCGGGGGCGGTCGGGACGGCGGCGCGGGTTGTCGTCCTCCGTCTCGTACCGAACATGACGCTCTTCGCGTTGACGTGGTGGTCCGGCGGCGCCACGAGCTCCTGCAGGTTGTTCGTGCTCGCCCACGTCACGTCGGGCTGGCTGCCGTACCCCGGCGCGGGGCTGTTCGAGCCGCTGTTGTTGAGCGCGAGCTCATCCGCCTCCGCCTTCGTCAGGGGGCGCCCGGAGTTGATGGGCGCCAGCCGCTCGCCGGGCGCCATGGCGGCTCGCCCGGGTCCCGCGCGCGGGCCCTACGAGGAGGCGCGGGACGAATTCGACGCGAACGCCCGCGGGCTCCCGGAGCACGGGGTGGCTCCCGACGACGGGGATCGAGCGCTCGGCGACCGCGCGCCGGAACCCGCGCGTCGATCGCGAGCGTTCCGCTTCGGAACCCGAGGGGGTGAGCGAGCGCGCGTCCCGAGCGCGCGCGCGAGAACGAAAAATCCCGCGCGGCGGCGTCGGCAGCAACGGTTTCCCGGCGGCGAAGATGCGCCGTGCGCGGTCACGGCGGGTCGCTGACGCGGCTCGATCGGCACCCCCACGCGTTTTGCCTTTCCCGCGAAGGAATCTTGAAAGGGGTCGACGACGGTTTAACCAACCCCCGTTGGACCCGTCCTTCTGTCCCGATCCGATCGACCGGTGCAGTTCATTTCACTGCAATTCACTCATCGTCATCACACCCTCCTTCCTCCTCACGCTCGTTCTAGTAGCGTCGTTTACTCCGGTTTCGTCACTCGCACGTCCCCGTCCCCGCGTCCCCGTCCCCGCCCTCCCCCGGCCGGACCCTGAGCCGCTTGCGCCGACTCCCCTTGAACGTGAACCGCACGGGAAGGCACCCGCCCCGGGAGGCGTCCGCGTCCCCCCGCGCCGCGTCGAACGCCCGCTCCGCGGCCTCCGCCGGCTTCGTCCCCGGAGGATCCCCGGAGACGTCTCCCTCTTTTCCGCCGCGATCGCGATCCTCGCGACCCGCCTCCGCCCCTCGGTCGTCGCCGCCTCCCGGATGCCCCCCGGGAGTCGTGTCGTCCAAATCGTCCAAATCGCGGAACAGATCGCGCGCGGACGCGGCGCCGTCCGTGCTCTCGCCGAGCGCGTTCGCCCTCGCGCGTTCGCTCGCGGCCCCCGCCAGCCAGAACCCGCCCCCCCGACGCGTCTTCTTTCGCCGCGGGTCCGCGACGGTCTCGCCGTCGCCCGCGCGGAATCCTACTCGTTCGGGCGGCGGCGCTCGAACGCCTTGGGTGTGCGGCGGCGCGCGCTCGCCCTCGGCGCGCTCGTAGAAGAGCACGTACGCGCCCCTCTCCCCGTCGCCGAGAACCTCCGCCTCGCTCGCCCTCCGCGTCCTCGCGTCGTCCATCTCCCACCACTCGCTCGCGTCGCGAGATTCGCCGCCGGATGCGCATCCGCCGTCGCGGACGCCTCTGACGTACGCGTAGTAGTGTCCACAGTCCACCGCGCTCCCCGCGTGCACGATGACGGCGTTGAGTTCGTACGCGGGGCCCCAGGGCTCGGCGGCGTCGGGCGCGACGCGGCCGGCGAGGCGCAGCGCCGTCGGGACGGCGACGCGCTTGGTGATCTTGCCCCCGTCCACGTCGAACCGCTTCAGGTGGATCGCGAGCGTCGCGGGGCACTCCCAGAAACTCGTCCGCCGGGTCGCGGTTCGCATGCCGTCGCACGCGTCGCACCGGTAGAGGTTGTTCGGGTCGTCGAGGCGCTCGGGCGCCACGAACGCGTCCAGCGCGGAATCCACGTCCCACCGGTCGCGACCGGAGATCTCGAGGCTGGCGTCCATGAACGGCTCGTACGAATCGCTCGACGCGCCGCAGTGATCGCACGTCACGCGACCGCGAAACGCCCCCTGGAACACGCGCTCCACGAACGTGGGGGGGTCGGTTCGAACCCCGCGCGCGTCGAAAACCACGCGATGCGTCGCGGCGGCGTCGAGTGACGGTACACCGTTCGCGGAATGATCGAAAGCCGACGCGCCGCGGCGGTTCGCGACGCAGCTCTCGTCCATGCGAGCCAGCGCCAGGCGTAAGAGCTCGTGCGCGTCCTCCTGGCGGTACCTCACGAAGTGCTTCGCCAGGAAGCGGAGGTTGTGGAAAACCTCATCGGGGGCGAGGGGGAGGCGCGGAGGCGCGGCGACGACGGAGGGTGTGTGCGGTCGAGGCGTGATCCCCCGCCCGGAGTTTTGTCGTTGATCCGGGTACGAATGCGAGTCGTTCCCGGGGCGTTCCCGAGTCGTTCCCGAGAGATCATCATCGTCGCGATCGTCGTCCTCCTCGAGACGACGGTCGTCGTCGAACCCGAGGGCGGCGCGAACGTGGCGCTCGAGGAGGCAACACGCGCAGGGTCGGCCGGCGTCGCGCAGGACGCACCCGGACCTCGCGTGGAGGCGCTCGCGCGCGGCGAGGGCTAACGCGGGGGTGTGCGTGAGGGCCTGGAGCACCGCGTTCAGGAAACAGCTGTTGCCGAGGTTGCGAAGGCCCGCGCCGACGCGGGGAGGCGCGAGGCGGCGGGGGCGATCCGCGTCGGGGGCGGGCGCGGAGGAGGGGAGCGACGACGACGACGCGGGGGGGGGGTCGCGCGGTGCTCTCCCCGCCGAGCGACCGACCCGCCGTGGGCGACGGCGGGGGCGGGGAGGACGGGCCGATCATGGGGGACGAGGCGCGCGACCGGGCGGCGGATGCGACGCGCCCGAGCGCTCAGATCCGCGCCGCGGCGCGAACCGCCGCCGGGCTCCCCGCGGCGCCCGCGACGATCGAACGGGACGCGCGAGGGCGTCGGGGCGTAGAAGGCGCCGTCTCAGGCGCGCGAAGCCGACATCGCGGACGAGGCGCGCGGTGGGTCTCGCGCGCGCGAAGCGTCGAGGCGTCGGACGAGGCTCCGCGAGTTTAACGTAGTGCGGTGGCGGGCGGCGCGGCGGACGACGATTGATGAGCTGGACGGCTGGCGCACTCCGAGATCGTGAACTTGGGACTCGACACACATCTCGGTACAGTAGACTCGGTAGATTCGTCGATCGCGGGTGGCTCTGTGTTCACGCGGACAATCTCCGCCGCATGACCACCTTCCGCGCCTCCCGCTCTCTCTCCAGCTCCGCGTTTTTCTCGTCGCACGTCTGCCCCCCTCCCCCCCCTCCCTCCTCGCCCTCCCCGACGACGCACCACTCCCCGTGCGCCTCCTGCCCCTCCCTCGACGCGAACCCCTCGGCGTCGCCGCACCAGTACTTCTCCTCGTCGTAGTACCCGCACAGAAACGTCGGCTGCTTGGGCCAGTACAGGAACACCTGCATGCACATCTCCTGCGACGTCGCCGGCCCGAACGCGATGGCCTCCGAGTCGCCGCTCGTGTCGTACCCGCACGTCGTCCGAAGCGAATCCCCGGGCTGAATGGTAAAATCGGCGGCTTCGAACCGCTGCATGTCGTGACTGAACGCGCCGTCGCCGTCGTCCTTACTCACCACGGACCGCCACCCGCCCGGGGCGACCGCGCCCGTGGCCGTGTCGGGGGTGCCGAGCGTCGTGACGACGCGCCGCGCCCTGAGGTGCGCGTGGGTCATCGACGCGAAGACGTGCATCGGGCCCGCGAGGGTCGAGGTGCACCCGGGGGGGCAGTGCGTGGCGTACGTCACGCGGGGCTCGCCGGGGGGGAGGCGCGACGGGAGCCGAGCGAACGGATCCGCGACGGATAAGACGCCCACGCGGCCCTTCTCGATGGCCTTCGGGTCGGGAACCGCCCAGAAGCGCAGGCCGGAGTGGTCGATCGCGCCGCGCATCTCCTGCGCCTGGTCGTAGTGCACCTCCAGCACGAACCGCCGGAGGTCGAATCTGGAGTCGGCGTCCAACGCCTCCTCCCCGGCATCCTCCGAATCCTTCCCTGGGGGCGCGATTCTCATGCCTAGGCCCTGCGGGAACAGGACGCCGTCCTGGCCCGGGAGGAAGGTCCACGCGGTGCCGTGGCACCCGCTCCCGGGCGCCCAGCTCGGGGGCGCGCACTGTCGCGGTCTCTCGCCGCGCGCGACGGACGTCTTGGCGTCGTCGGCGCCGAAGGGCGCCTCGTTTGCGTCGTCGAACATCTCCTTGTGCCTCTGAAACGCCGGCGAATCGGCGTCGCACACGTGGAGGTGCATGTGGTGGACGTTCGGCGACCCGGGCATCGGCTCCACGGCGACGATGTGGCGCGCCGCGACCGGGACGTCGCCGACGCCGGGCACCGCGTCCGGGGAGTCGGCGGCGACGGACTCCGACGCGTCCCGGACGAGGAACGATTTGCACCACACGAGCGTCTTGCCCTCCGCGAACTCGGCGTTGAGGCCGGGCTTCTCCGAGTCGGAGTAGATCTTCGTCGTGTCCGGGATCTCGACGTTGAGCCTGACGTCGAAGGCGACCGCGGTCGAGGGGAGGCCCGCGATCGAGGACGCCGAGGGAGAGGGGAGCGCGGACGCGGCGAGATCCGATCGGGTCGACGTTCGGGTCGACGCGGCGGGATCCGCCGACGAAAACTCGGCCGCGTCGTCGTCGGACGTCGGATCGCTCGCCTCCGCGGCGGCGCCCCCGGGCGAGCTCGCCTCGTCACGACCGCGCGCCGCGCCGGCCTCCACGGCGACGGCGACGGGGGCGTCCGGCAGCGCGCGACGGGGAAGCGGCGCGGTGGCCGCGCCGGCGTCCGCGTCCGCGGCGTCGAGGGGCACCTCCCTCAACACCCCACGCGCGCCGAGCGCCGCGGACCCGGCGCTGGCGCGCGTCGGGAGCGCGACGAGCGCGAGGAGCGCGACGAACGCCGAAGCGCGCGAGGCGCGCCGCGCGCGAGCGGGGAAGGGGCGCATCGGGCGGCCGACCCACCGCCGCGTCGAGCGCGCGGAGACGAGGACGAGCGCGCGGGCGTGCACGCGAGACGCGCCGCGGCCGAATGGCGCGGCGCGGAAACCCGGCGGATCCGAGCCGGTCGATCCCGGGGTTGATCGGGATGGATCGATCGATCCTTGGTCTCGGATTCGATCGAATCCACCGTTCGAGCGAGGCGGACGTGTCGATGGGGCGCGAGGCGAACGACACGACGCGATGAGGTGGCGCGAATCTCGAGCGCGGGTGCGGGCAAGTGTCCGCGCGGATCGCGGGGGTTTATCCCTCACACTCGCTTCGCGCGCTCGGCCGACCCACCGCCGCACCGTCCCCGCGAGCATGGCGCCCGCCGCCCTCCTCACGCTTCCCATCGCCGCGCGCGCGTCCGTCGCCGCGCGATCCGGCGCCGCCGCCCCCCGCGCGCGCGTCGCCGCCCACCCCTCCCGCCGATCGGTCTCGATCGCGCCCGCCACCCCGCGCTCGTCGGCGCGCCGAGACGGCGTGCTCGCGCGCGCCGCGGGGGAGGCGCGAGACGACGGCACGGTCGTCTTCAGCTTCGGCGACGACGCGAGCCCGTCCCCCGCCAAGACGCGGACGAAGGCGCCCTCCTCGCCCCCCCCCGCGGCGCCCTCCGCGCCCGCAACCTCCGCGCCCGCCGCGACGCCCTCCCCCCCCGCCTCCGATCGCGAGGCGAAACTCCTCGCCGCGCGCGAGCGGAGCAAGCTCGTCGGCCTCGCGTCCGGCGCCGCGGCCGACAAGGAGACCGCGGCGGAGACGGACAAGGAGAAGGCCGCGGCGGAAGTTCGCGCGAAGGCGAAGGCGGAGTCCGAGGCGCGGTTCCGCGCCGCCGCCGAGGCGAAGGCGGCCAAGGCCGCGGCGGTGGAGGAGAAGCGCCGGGCGGCGTTTGCCGCCAGGCAGAAGCGCGCCGAGGAATCCGAAAACGCGGCGAAGGAAGCCGAGGCGAAGGCGGAGAAGGAGGCGGCGGAGGCCGAGGCGAAGGCCGCCGAGGCGAAGGCCGCCGAGGAGGCGGAGGCTTCCGCTCGGAAGGCGGAGGCGGAGGCCGCGGCGGAGGCGGAGGCGGCGCTGAAATCCGCGTCGCTCGCGAGCGCCAAGGAGAAGGTCGCGGCGAACGCGACGAAGAAGACGGCGTCGAAGCAGGCGGACACCGCGCCCAAGGGCGCGCCCGACGCGAACGGCGCCCTCGTCGGCGCGATGGAGGCGTGGATCGCCGCGCTGCCCCCCAAGGGGCGCGAGAAGCTCGTCGCCGCGCTGAGCAAGGTGGAGGAGGAGGCGGACGAGTGGGCCGTCCTCGTCGCGTCCGCCAAGGCGGACAAGACCAAGGTCAGGGCCAAGCAGAGGGAGGCCCTGCTCGAGGCGGCGGCGAACGAGGGGTGGCTCGATTGAGCGACCCGAGCGCGAGAGACCCGAGCGCGAGAGACCCGTGGGATCGACCGGAGCCTGACCCGGTCGATCGGTCGTCGAACGCGAACGACGAGGGCGCGAGAAGAGCGCGGCGAGACCGAGACGAAACGCGAGAGAACACCGCGAAAAGAACACCGCCCCACCATTCATCCGCGGAGATGTAAAAACCACCCGCGGCAAACGCGACGATACACACCGGTAGGCTGCCTACACGTACGCGATCGCGCGCCCCTCACGTAGCGGTTCCTTCCGAACGCTGATGAACGCGTCTCGCGACCTCGTTTTCGATTTCGAGAGGACCTATCGCGTAAAACACGCGTCGCCGCCCCGGCGCTCTCTCCGAGAAGAGCGCCTCCCGTCACCTCCCCCCGCCGCCGGCGCCCCTCGCCCATTCCAGTTCCGCGGCGAGGGACTCGCGCACGAGCGCGAGCCCGTGCTTTTTCTCGCGCGCCCCCGCCTCCCCGGGCGTCTCGGGCTCCGCGCCCACGTACGCGCGCGCCGCCCGCGCGGCGAGCGACGCCCTTCTCGGCGGTTCCCGTCGCATCGCGTCGCGCGCCAACTCGCTCGCCTCCGCGAACCTCCGTTCCCCCTCCGCGCGAGCGAACGCCTCCGCCTCCGGGGACAGTCCCCCGGTCTCGGCGGCGGCGTACACGCGCGGGACGGGCGAGTACGGCGACTGAGGGTGGTACGGTTTCGACGCGGAGGCGTTCGCGCGTTCCTCGTTCCAGTCGAGCGCGAACGCCGGGCGCGCGGAGGCGGGGCGCCGACGCGTCGCCGAGGGCGGCCGGCGGAGGCTCGCGCTCGCCGGCGCGCGTCTCGTCGCCGGCGGGTCCGACTCCGCCCCCATCGCGGGGATCGCGGCGCGGCGCCTCGCGTCTTCCAGGAGCGTCGCGCGGCCGCGAGTGTGCGGCGCCGCGGGACCCTGACCCTGACCCTGACCCCGAGGAGGGCTTCGCTCGAAGGGCTCGCGCGCGTTCGTCCCGGAGCTCCAGAGCTCGCTCGAGGCCTTGGCCCTCGCCGACCGCCTCACTGCCCTTCGCGCGGCTTCGGCGGCGGCGTCCGCCGCCTCTCGCTCCTCCCGCGCCCTCCTCGCTCTGGCTCGCGCGTGACCCACGCGCGCGGCCGCCTTGGCGCGCTCCGCCTTTGCCGCCGCCGCCGCGGGCCCCGCGCAGAGCTCGAGCGACCGGCGAAGCCTCGCCGCGTGCGCGGCGTCGCCGCTCCGAGCCTCGAGCGCCGCCACCTGTCGCCCCCGAGCCATCCCCGCGCCGCCCTTCCCGCTGCGCAAAAACCGCCCGCGCGCCATCGGGCGGTCGGGGTACGGCTCGCGACCCCGGCGAAGCCGAGACGCGTGCGAGGAGTGAGGCCGCTCGGATCGCGCGAGGGGCGCGGCGCGCTCGAGCATCAACCGCCGAGGGTCGTCCGAGGGCGCGTTTGAGCCGACGCCCCCGAAAGGGACTCCCGCGCCCTCGAAAGGGATGAGCGCGAAGGCGGCTCGGGAGGACCGCTCCGCGTCCGCGGGATCCTCGTCCGCGCGCGCCGCCTCTCGCAGCGCGCGATCGAAATCCGCGTACGGGTCGTCCGAGTCGTCGTCGTCCGACCCGAACGCGCGCCGCGAAGAGCGCGTCGTCGGACGGGCGTCGGACGAGGCGCGCTTTCGGAAAGAGAACCCCCTCCTCCCCTCGCCCGAACCGTCCTCCTCCGCTTCCCTGTCCTCGTCCGATTCGATCGCGAGCGCCTCGAACCCCTCCCTGACGAGCTGGTCGAACTCTGTCTCCCCGCCGCCCCTCCGCCCCTCCTCGGCGTCGACGAGCCTCGCGGCGGCGGCGGCGGCTTTTCTCGCCGCGTCCCTCGCCGCGAGGTCCGCTGCGACGGACCCCCACTCGCCCCTCGCGTCGTAGTTCCGCCGCGCCGCCTCCGCCGCCGCCTCCGCCGCCGCGCGGAGCGGGTCGTCCCAGTGCCTCCGCGAGAAGAACGCTTCGCCGCCGGACGCGCCGGGGATCCGCCCGACGGTGCGCGCGACGACCATCTCGGTGAGTTCCTGGCGCCGCCACGCGCGCTCCATCGCCGCCTTGTTCCTCGCGCGCTCCTTCGGGCGGGAGCTCGTGAACAGCCGGGGCGGGTCGAACACCGTCGTCAGGCGGGCCTGGGGCGCTCTCGGCTTAGGGCGCGGGTCGCGGAGGGTCCGCGCCATCTCCGCCTCGCGCGTGAAGTGCGCGCCGAACGCCACCTCGTCCGACGGAAGGAGGGAGCCCCCCGGAGGCGAGCGAACCGGAGCCGAAGCCGGAACAGACCGGAACGCCGCCGCCGACGCCGGGCGCCTGCGCGCTCTCGCGCCCCCCGAGGCCGAGGACGGGCGGAGGCGCCGCCTCGACCCGGGGGAGACGCTCTTGGCGCGGCGACTCTCGTGATCCGGTTCGGGTCGGGTCGGCGCCCTCGCGAGGAACGCGCGCGTCTCCGCGAGCTGCGCCCCGAGCGCCGCGCGAACGTTCGCGCCGCCGCCGCTTTTCCCGCTCCCGCCGGACGCGAGGATCAAATCCTCCTCGCCGGATGAGGAAGAGTCGTCCGAGTGGTCCGAGTGAACGCGCGCGCGCCTCTTGGAGGCGGACGACTTGGAGGCGGAGGCGGCTCCGGCGGCTCCGGCGGCTCCGGCGGCTCCGGCCGCTCCCGGGGGAGGTCCGAGGAACTCGTCCGCGTCGCGGAAGTGCGCGCGCTCCTTCGCCTCGCGGAGCCTCTCCGCGTTCGCGTCGCGGCGGTCGAGGAGCTTCGCGTACGTCGGGTCGCGATACGCGCGAGCGCCGCGAGGGGGGCCCGGGGAACGGGAACGCGACGCGGAACGGGAACGCGCGCGGGGGATATCCGACGAGAATCCGCGGCGGGCCTTCTTCTCGCGGAGATTCGCCTCGCGGCGCGCGTGGTTCGCGCGCTCCCACTTCGCCCACGCGTCCTCCTCGTCGTCGCTGCTCTCGGGGGCGGGCTGTGCGCGTGAGTGGGGATGCGTGGGGGTCGGGGGGAGGGGGGGGGCGTGGGGGTGGTCAGAGGGCGGGTCGTCCCGGGTGGGGAGGGGCGGGGCGCGCGCCGAGGATGGGAGAAAACGAACAACGACCCCGAACGAACGTTTTTCGGCGGGGACGCGCGCGTGCGTCCGGCGGGGAGAGCGCGGGCTCTCGGTTCCGGGCGCGGGAAGGGGCGCACCAGGTTCAGCCGCACGTGGCCGTCCACGATCGTCTCCGAGAGCGCGAGGTTCTCGTAGAAATCCTGCGCGCGGGACGGGCGGGGGTGGACGGGAGGATCGATGATGCGTCAGGGGCGGAGACGATGCGCGCGCGATCGAGGAACGGCTCTCTCGTCGACGGAGGGAGGGTCCCGAGCGACGCGCCGAGGGTGCGAGAGGGGGCGTCGCGCGAGGACGAAGGAGACGCACGTCATCCACGCGCGCCTCCGCGGCGCGCGTCCTCGCGCGTCCTCGCGACATGGTGGCGTCGCGGCGAGTGCGGCGAGTGCCGGCGCCGTGAACGCGGTCGTTTTCCTTGAACCGGCCGGAGGGAGGCCGACGCGACGCGAGCTGCTTTTTCTCGGCGCGGGCGGCGGGTCCATTTCCTTGGCGGGAGATTTTTCCGGTCGTGGTTCGAGAGACGTCGATTGCGCGCGACGCGGCGCGCCCACTCCTCCAGACGCGCGTTCCGACCATGTCCGCGCACGCGGGCTCCGACGGCGTCGCGCGCCGCGCGCTCCTCTCGTCCTGGTCCGACGACCCGCACTACCAGGCGCGTCCCCGCCGCGCTCGCCTCCGCGCGAGACCGTGAAAAAAAAGGAGCGCCCGGGGCCTCACCCGGCGCTCCCCCCCCCCTCGGAGCGTCCGTCTGACCCTGCTCGCCCGCCTCCTCCTCCTCGCAGGACCTGACGTTCGAGGCGCTCGCCGGCGCGTACGCGGTCGTCGCGGTCGTCGCGGTCGTGCAGCTCGTCCGGATCCACCTCCGCGTGCCCGAGTACGGGTGCGTCCGTCCGCCCGCACCCCGCGCCGTCGCCACCCCTCGGCGGGTCTCTTTTTCCCATCCGCGCGCGCGTTCAAATCGCGCCCCCCCCGACCGCGCGGCGACGTGCATAGCCTCCCCCGAGCCGAGCCTCCTCTTCCCCCCACTCCGCTCCTCTCCCGGCCCGTCCATCCCGCACGCGCCGCCCCCTGACACCCTCTCCCTCCACCCCACACCCCGCTTCCTCCGCCCTCGTCACCGCTCTCGTCATCCACCAGGTGGACGACGCAGAAGGTGTTCCACCTGCTCAACTTTCTGTGCTCGGGCTTCCGCGCGATCGTCTTCCCGCTGCGTCGCGCGATCGAGGATGAGATCCGCCCGCCGATCCTCGCGGACGTCCTCTTCGACCTCCCCGGCCTCCTGTTCTTCACCACCTACCTCCTCCTCGTCCTCTTCTGGGCGGAGATTTACCACCAGGCGCGGTCCTTACCCACGGAGGCCCTCCGCCCCGTCTTCTCCGCCGTCAACGCGTGCGCGTACGCGTTCCAGATGGGCCTGTGGCTCTGGGCGTCGCTCGTTCCCTCCGACGCGGCGGTTTTGAAAAAAGTCTCCGCGTTACTCTTAGCCGTCGCCTCTTTCGTCGCCGCGGCGGGGTTCGTCCTGTACGGCGGCCGATTGTTCGCGATGCTCCGGAGGTTCCCGATCGAGTCCAAGGGAAGGCGGAAGAAGCTCCGCGAGGTCGGGGCGGTGACGGGCGTCTGCGCGACGTGTTTCCTGACGAGGGCGGCGCTCGTGTGCGTCTCCACGTTTCGAAACACGCTTCGCCTCGACGTCGCCGGGCACCCCGGTCTGAACGCCCTCTACTACGGCCTGTGCGAGATCGCGCCCTCGGCGCTCGTCCTGTTCATCCTGAGGAAGCTCCCGCCGAAGAGCGCGGAGGCGGGGGGCGGCGGGGGCGGCGCGGAGGACGAGGAGACGGACGCGGAGGCGGACGAGGAGGAGGGGGCGGGGGGGGGAAGGTACCGGCGGCTCGACGGCGGCGAAGCGCGCGGAGGCGAATGACGGGGACGCGAACGAGACGCGAACGAGGCGCGCGGTTCGGAGACCGCGAGAGGAGGCGCGCGCGAAGAAGCGAGAGACGCGTCGCGCGAGGAGGGGCGGACGCCGCCGAAGGTGATCACGGGCGGTCGAGGGCTTCGAGCGTCGGCACTCCCGCGATCGTCCAAGTGATAAAATCGCGTGCTGTAGTCGCGGAACAGACTTTTTTACTTTCGAAAGTGTGTATAAAAAGACCGCCAGCCTCTCTTCTCCGTCGCGTCGCTTCTCGCTTCTCGCGTCTCGCTTCTCGCTTCTCGCTTCTCGCTTCGGACGCCCCTTCTTCACGCGGCGGCGACGCCGCTTCCCTGGGACGCGGCCTCGTTCGCGCCTTCTCCCTCGGCCTCAACCCCCCCTCGGCCCCTGGTCTTCGCCCACTCCAACACCGGCCACCCGTTTCGCCGCGCCTCCGCCCTCAGCGCGCCGCTCGGGCTCACCGCGTGGGGTTCTCCGGCGAGTCCGAGCATCTCGAGGTCCGCCACGGCGTCGCCGAACGCCGCCGAGGCGCCCAGGTCCACGTCGTTCTCCTCGCAGTACGCCCGCACGTACCGCGCCTTCCCCTCGCCGGCGACGGGCGGGTCGGAGGCGAGGCGGCCGGTGAAGATGCGCTTCCTGCGCCCCGGCGGCCCCTTCCCCGCGTCCGCCTCCTCGAGCCGGTTCGCGATGACGGCGTCGGCGGCGAGGAACTTGGCGAGCGGCGCGACCAAAAAGTCGAACGACCCGGTGACCAAGACGATGGCGTACCCCGCGGCTTTCAGCTCGGCGATCCTGGTGACCGCCGCGGCGAAGAGACGAGGCCGCTGGTACGTTCGGAACACCAGCTCGCCCATCTCGCGCTTGGCCTTATCGCTCGCGCGCATTCGCGCGTAGTCCTTGGCGTGCGCGGCGTTGAACGCGCCGCGGTCCACCGCGTCCAGCGCGAGGTAATACAGCGACTTCAGCAGGTACCAGGGCGCCCAGACGAGCCGGACGATGAACGGTAAGCTCGCGAGCTTGATCGCCGCGTACTGCGCGACGACGTTGGACGCGCACACCGTCCCGTCGACGTCGAAAAACGCCGCCTTATTCGTCGGAGGGAGAGGAGGCGACGCCAACTCGGGCTCCGTCTCGAGCACGGACAACATCGCGTCCTGGTCCGCCTCGTCGTCGCTCACGAAAACCTGGTCCGGGAAGCTCCGCGAGTCCCACGCGTCCCAGTCGTCCGCGCTCCGAAGCGTCACGTCCAGGTCGCCCAGCGACAGGTCGGCGAGGTCGCCGAACCCGAGGGGCGCCTTCTCGGGCGCCGTCTCGGGCGCCGTCTCGTCCGAGGCGGACTCGCCGGCGCCGCCTCCGCCTCGCTCGCCGCCAGCGGCGCCCGCGCGGACGTCGCGTGGCTTCGACGATTCCGACGCGCCGGCCGAGGCGGCCACGACGGTACTCGCGGCGATGACGTTACTCGCGACGGGTCCGCCGCCGCCGCCGCCGCCTCCGGGAACGCCCGGACCCGCGAGGCCGTCGATCCACGCCTGCGCGGAGGAGGACACCGGGACGGGCGCGGGAGGGTCGCGCGCCGCGCCCTCGACCAGGAAACGAACGAACGCCGCGAAGTCGCGGCGGAGCGAGACGATGAACGCGAGCAGCGGCGCGAGCGCGTCGGCGAACCAGGAGGGAGTGGAGGGATCGCGCGAAGAACCCGAGTTCATCATACCCGAGTACCCGAACGCGGGGGCGACGGGGGCGGGGGGCGCGGAGGCGGAGGCCGAGGACGAGGAGGGCTCGCCGAGGTCGCTCGCGTCTGCTCCCGTCGCTCGATGCGTCGTCTTCGTCGGCGGTGCTTTGCGGAGTGCTTCGTCGTTCGTCGCGAGGCTCCGGCGCGCGCGGACGGTTCTGAACGGTCCGCCGTCGCGCGAGACGTCCGCGGATCCGTCGTCGCGGAATTTGAAAACCACGACGGGCTCCCGCTCCCGGGGGGGGAGGTTTCGGTGGGGAGACGGGGCCGGGACGCCCCCGAGGTCGCCGCGCGCGGGCGCGGGCTCGATCGGGATCGCGGGTGCGACGGCGGTCGTCGCGGGCGCGATCGCGGGCGCGGCGGGAGCGGTCCCGAAGCGCTTCGCGTCGGCGGCGTCGCGGCGGAGGTGGCGCCCGGTGCGGGCGTCCACGACGTCCGCGGCGTCGTTCCCGTCGCGGAAGCGATACACGACCGCGTCGAGGGCGACGGGCGGCGCGGGGCGGTCGGGCGCGGGGTTCGCGCCGGCGAGCGCGCGCGCGAGGACGACGAATCGGCCGCGGCGACGGGGCGGGGACGCGCGGGGAGCGATCGCGACGCGACCATCCCCGGAAAACGCGCGAGCGGGGCGGACGAGTCCCGCCGCGGGTCGCGCGTTCGTCGTCCGGGGGCGGAGGGGGCGCGCGAACGCGCCCGCGCCGAGGCACGCGACGGTCGCCGACGCGGGCATCGCGGCGCGTGCGAGAGCGCGTGCGGGGCGGCGCGAGAGCGCGCGACGCCGAGACTGCGCGCCTCTGCTCGTGGAGGACCGACCCCGGGACGGGCGCGACGCGGGCGATTCAGGTATCCAGTCCGAGGCGCGCGAATCCGACGTGGCCAACTCGCGCGGGCGGATTCGCGCCAGGCTGGGCGAAGTTTCGGACTTCGTCGTTGTTCGGCGGGGCGCCCGGCGCCGCGCGGCGACGAAAAAAACAGCGCGAACGTCTCGGCACACGTCGCGCCCCGCGCCCTCCGCGGCGCCACTTCGACCCCCCCCCCCGCGGGGTGCGGCGCGTCCCGCACGCCTCGCGTCGCGATGCCCGCCCTCGACGCCGCGCTCGCGCTCCGCGGCCCCTCGGGCGCGCCGCTGGACGCCTCTCGCGTGACCGCGCTGAACCTCCGCGCCAAGGGCGTGAACGCGGTGGTCGAGGGCGACGGATCGGTCGCGCGCGCGTGCCCCGCGCTCGCGAAGCTCGACCTCGCGGACAACGTCGTGCGCGACCGCGCGAGCATCAGGGCGCTCGCGGCGATCGCGAGCCTCAAGAACCTGAACCTCGCGAACAACGGCCTGGAGGGCGACGCCCTCGCGCCCTTCGCCGAGGCGCGCACCCGCGGCGGCGGCGGCGGCGGCGGCGGCGATGCCCCGGGAGTGTCCGGGAAGAAGAAGCGGCGGCGGCCGGACGCTCCCGACCCTCCGCCGGGCGCATCACCGCACATGCGCGTCCTGTGCGTGAGCGGCAACCGGCTCACGTCCCTCGAGGGCGTGCAGGGCATGCCCGCTCTCGCGGCGCTCATCGCCAACGACAACGCGATCGCGTCGGCGGCGCCGCTCGAACACTCGCGCGAGCTCAACACCCTCGTCCTCGGCGAGAACGCCATCGAGTCCTTCGGCGCGAGCCTCGACCATCTGACTCGACTCACGAAGCTCTCCGCGTCGCGAAACGCCCTGGTCGACCTGGGCAGAAGCCTCCGGAACCTCCGGAGCCTTCGCGAGCTCAGGGTCGCGCGGAACCGGTTGAAGGCGCTCCCGCCGGACCTCGGCGCGACGTGCCCGGACCTGCGCGTGCTCGACGCCAGCCACAACGCCTTCGCCGGGTTCGGCGACGTCGCCGCCGTCGCGAAGATGGGTCGGCTGGAGCAGCTGACCC
>MDSW01070223.1_pt1 | contig 32523 bp, 28 predicted proteins | sample 811171 | NCBI WGS metagenome assembly MDSW01 (sample SAMN05326641, study PRJNA326480) | marine metagenome | isolation source: seawater | place: Atlantic Ocean: North West | collected 2012 | reverse complement strand
TTGACAAAAGATTTACCAAAACCTTTGGTTGATGTTAATGGTAAATCTATTCTTCAACGGCAGATAGAAATTTTCAATAAATTTGGAATTGATGAAATAATAATTATTCGTGGCCCACATAAGGAAAAATTTAATTTTAAAAATGTAACTTATGTGGAGGATACTGATGTTTCTAATCATGATCTATTAGGTTCGTTAATGACTGCAGAAAAAGAAATGAATGATAATATGATAATTTCTTATGGTGACATAATTTTTGATGAAAATATTTTATCACAAATTCTTAGTTCTCCTGAACATTCTACTCTTGCAGTTGATTATGACTGGCAAAAAAACTATCAATACAAATCTGATATCTTATTAGATAAAGTTTCAGTTGTGACATTAGAAAATAATTCTATTATTGATGTTGGTTATTATGAAAATTTTCAAAATTCTAAAAATCTTGTTTTTGGAGAATTTATTGGACTCATGAAAATATCCAAATTTACGGCAGTTCAATTAATTGAACAATATAATCATCTACAAGATTGTCATCAAGGTAAATTTCATGATTCTCCCTCAATACAGTTTGGAATAATAACAGATATGATAAACGAATTATTAAAAAATGGAATAAAATTTTCGCCCACAAAAATTTCTGGAAGGTGGTGTGAAATTGATACTCCTGAAGATTTAGAAAACGCTAAAGAATTATTCAAAAATTAATCTAAGGGCTAACCAAACCTCTTTTTGATAATGGAATCTCTTCATCATCTTCTGTTCTATATCCTAAAATTATTCTTAGATTTTTCCATAATTCATCTTTAATCGGAATTTCTTCATCTATGAGATTCATATTTTCATCGGGGTCATTTTTTAAATCATAAAGTTCTTTTGTATCATTATATTCATTGTAGATTAATTTCCATTCTGATGTTCTTATTGATTTTGTATTAGGTTTTTTTGGAGGTGCATTATCATTTAGAGGATTTGCTGTTTCTGAAAAAACATATCGTTCTTTGAAATTTTTATTTTTTATTGCTTGCAATAGTGAAATTCCATCCATCTTTTCATATGATTCGTCTTGATTTATTCCCAAGTCATCTAATATCGTTGGAATAAAATCTACATGGCTGACTTGTTGTTTAAATTCTTGTGAGGGTAAATCTGGAGAATTATAATTTGCAAATGTTTTGATTGTATAATCATAACAATAACTTCCATATGCCCTTTCGCCTATTTTTTCACCAATACTAATTCCATGGTCAGAAATTATCAAAACTATTGAATTCTTAAACAAATCTAAGTCTAGAATCTTCTGATAAACTTCCTGTAAATAATTCTCAGCTTTTTGAAATAAATCGTTGTATCTTTGTTTATTTTTAGATTTATTTTCAAAATACTCTTCACTAAAATTATTATAAACTTTCAAAACTTGATCTCTAATTCCTGTATGAATTCCACTATAATGTAAATATAAAAAAAACTTCTTTCCATTAGAATTATGTTCTTTCATTTTTTCTAAAAGTTTCACATGCCTTGATTGTAAATTTACATCGCTTTCATCATACACTTCATACATATCAAAATTTTTTTTTGGTAGAACTAAATCTGATATTAAATCTGCACAAGTATAATAGTCATTTTCATGTAAATAATCTATAAGAGTTTTAAAATTCTCTCCCTTGAATCTACTAGAATGCCAATAACTATAACATCCATTTCGATTTCCATATGCTCCGCTAATGAAGGCATGAATTGAAGAGTTTGTATATGGAGCATATGTTATTGACTGTGAAAAAAATATTGAATTTTTACTGAATTTTTTCATTACTGGGGATTCTCTTGCCCAATCCAATCTACCTCCATCTATACATATGATGATGACATTTTTATCCAATAATACTTCGGATTGAATTATCTATATCATTTTTGCTAATTTATACAAAGTTTGACTAAAATATACAGTATTGTTGTGGATTGTATGAATGATAAATTGACTCGTATAATTGATGATCAAAATTTATCTTGGGATGAATCACTAATTACTTCAAAGAATAAATTCTTAGTTTCATTAAGTTCATCTACAATAACTACTCTCTTAGAAAATCGTTCTTTACTACCATCTGATAATCTAGAAAAATTCGATTTTGTTAAAAATGAAATTTTAAAATTTAAAGAAATTCTACACTCTGGATGTGGATTTTTCATTATTGATGGAAATAATTTTCAAGATTTCTCTAAAGAAGAACTACAACATGTTTATTCAATAATTTCTCAATTTCTAGGAAAATTATATGTTCAAAACATCAAAAATGAAAAATTTGTCTTGATTCAGGATGAAGGTAAATCTATGAAAACTGGAGGAAGATATCATCAAACTAAGGAAGGTGGTTCATATCACACGGACAGTCCTCAGTGGACTGATGTACCTGATTTTGTCGGATTATTATGCATCAATCCAGCAAAGAAAGGTGGTATTAACAAATTTCTTAGTGCATACTCTATTCACAACGAAATAAACAAGAAAGATCCATTTTTACTTGATTTACTTTACTCACGATTTTATTTTGATAAAAGAGGTGAATACGCTGAAGGTGAATCTCCTACCGTTTTTGAACCTATTTTTTCCTACATTGATAACAAATTACATTTTAGATATTTACGTAATTATATTGACGATGGACATAAAATTCAAGATAAAAAACTAACCGAAGATCAAATTAATTCTTTAAACATTATTGATGATGTAACACAAAATGAAAAACTCTCTTTAGATTATGAAATGAAATCTGGTGATATGGTTTTCTTTAACAATCATCGAATTCTCCACGGTAGAACAAGTTTTGAAGATTTTGAAGATCAAAATCTAAAACGTAAATTAGTTAGAGTTTGGATTAAAAACTTAAATCACATATAGCCTAGTCTTTTCAATTCATCTTGAATCTTCTTAGTTTCTTCCTCGGAAATATCTTCTGATTCCTTAGTTGATGATGATTTTATATGATCAAGATTTTCTTCTAATTCTTTCGTAATTTCAGGTAGGGTTTGAATAATATTCTTATTCTCAAATTGATCTGATTCTAAATCATACAAATGTCGATTTTTTGTATGATTATTTGTAGATCTAAGAAATTTATATTTTCTAGTTCTCAATCCCTCTGCATCGTCTTCTTCAATATTTTCGTGAGGCATTGTATGCAAGTAAATCGGTTTCTCTTTCATTTCAAGATTATTTATTATTGGTTTGAAACTCTGACCATCAATGTTCCTTTTTTTATTTTCAATTCCTATTAAATCAAAAATTGTAGGAAAAATATCCATATTGCTCATCAATTGTGTAATCTTCTTTTTCATAATTTGCGGTCCTGAAATAATTAATGGAACATGAATAATTTCATCATACAATGATTGTTTAAAGTAAGGCAATCTGGAACGTTCTTCATACCATGATAATTCTTTAGATGCTTTTTTTAATCTATAATTTCTTATTAAATTTCTTGTTGATGAAAAAATTTTACCTCCAATTTTATGAGTAGATTTTGGCATTAATTTTTTTCCAACCTCCAATTCTTTCTCAAATCCCGGTTCAAAATCAGTAAATCCTTTGTTATTAAAAGGAATGAGTGATCCATGATCTGATGTAATCACAACAATTGTCTTATCAAGTTCAATCTTTTCTAAAATTTTACCAATACCAAAATCTATTGATGCTAACATTTTTTCGTATGGACTTGTTCCGAACTTATTGTCATAGAAATCAGAGAGACCATATGGTGGTTTTTCTTGTCTTAATGCAGAAATATCTAATAAATGAAGAAAGCAAAACCACGGAGTCTCCTCTTTAATGGAATTTAATAATTCTAAAATTTCATTTTTTGTTTCAGAAATATGCTTTACAGGTGGTCCTGCATAATACGTTTTATTCATATTCTGAAATATTTCAAGTATAGGGTTAAACGATGAAACATTTGGTATGTGTCCAAAAATTTCATATCCATTATTTTTTAATTGAGATAAAAAATTACTTTCAGTTAATACTACTTTTTTTGCTCTTAATCCAGTTTTTGTAGGGTAAAGTGAATTAAAAATACAATTTAATGACATTGTGGTACCGTCGACAGATGTAAAACAATTTGTAAATGATATGCCTTGGTTCATTAATTTTTTGATATTTGGTAATTGTACATCTTCTAGATCTGTTAATATTTTATCAGCTCTTCCCCCATCTATCAATATGAATAGAATATTTGGCTTCATGTCTAATTTTTTCTTAAGTTACATTTTAAGCATTATTCTCACATCTAAAACCTCAACAACTGTTATAAAATTTGAAAAAAAGTGAGTTTATGAAGAAATTTTTTCTTTTTTTTCTAGTCTTAATTCTATTTTATCCAACAAACGTTTTTGCACTGGAAAATTTCTCTTTGTCTGATATATCTTCAGGTGATTTTTTTGGTCATGATATAGAATCTATTGGAGATATTGACGGCGACGGTATATCTGATATCGCTGTAGGCGCTCCATATGATGATGATGGTGGTCCATCACATGGTGCAGTTTACATTTTATTCCTTAATTCTGATGGTACTGTAAAGGATTCTCAAAAAATTTCTTCAACTGAAGGAAATTTTAAGGAAATTCTTGATCCTTACGATGCATTTGGACGTGCCATATCAAATATTGGTGATTTTGACGGCGACGGTATATCTGACATTGTTGTAGGTGCATACCATGATGATGATGGCGGCTATAACACTGGTGCAGTTTACATTTTATTCCTTAATTCTGATGGTACTGTAAAGGATTCTCAAAAAATTTCTTCAACTGAAGGAAATTTTCAAGGAGTTATAGATAGCGGTGATTGTTGGGGTAATGCTATTACAAGTCTGAATGATTTTGACGGCGATGGTATTACTGATATCGCTGTTGGAGCTCACAAAAACTATTCTCCTGGAACTGAAATGAAAAGAGTTGGTGCAGTACACATTCTATTATTAAATTCTGATGGTACTGTAAAATCATCACAAGAAATTTCAGATACACAAGGTAATTTTGATGCACTAAATGAGAATGATATTTTTGGAATTGATTTAGTTAATCTATCTGATATCAATAATGACGGTATTACTGATATCGCTGTTGGAGCTCACGGTGATAGTGAAAATGGTTTTTCACGGGGTGCAGTTTACATTTTATTCCTTAATTCCGATGGTACTGTAAATTTTTATGAAAAAATCAACTCAAAACAAAATAATTTCAAATTCCAATTGAATGATAGTGATATGTTTGGAACATCTGTTACTAATATCGGTGATATCAATAATGACGGTATTACTGATATCGCTGTAGGTTCACCTGGAGACGATGATACCAAAGAATTACTAAAAACTATAATTGAACAAAGTGAAGGTTCTTCACGGGGTGCAGTTTACATTTTATTCCTTAATTCCGATGGTACTGTAAAGGATTCTCAAAAAATTTCTTCAACTGAAGGAAATTTTCAACAAAATTTACAATCTCAAGATATGTTTGGTTTTTCAACAGCAAATCTATCTGATATCAATAATGACGGTATTACTGATATCGCTGTAGGTTCACCTCATAGACACTATTTTGATGCAGAATTAAGTCCTATACACATACTACTTTTGGAAAAAGATGGGAAAGTAAAATATTCCGAAACTATCCCATCTGAAAATGATACCAAAATAAATCCAGAAATCTATTATTTCTTAGGAATACCACTCATATTCGTTATTTTTTTAGTAATTATAGCCAAAATAAAACTTAGAAATTCCAATCAGAAATGATTTTAATGAAATTTGTTGCAAGAATTACCTATTAGTTATTTGAAAATAGTGAAATTGATATATTCTAAGAAATTTTTTCTTTAATATGTCGAAAGATAGTATACCATTTCGTGCTTGGTATTATTTTAGAATGGGATGGTCCACATATTTTGCATTTATCTTGGCAGCAATAAACACACTAACTGTTACATATTTTCTTGCAATTGATAACTACCCATCACTAAAATCTGTTTTTCCATCTTTTGAAATATACATTATCATAATTGTCACTGTTGGGGTTCCGATATTAATTGCAATTGGGTATGCTCATTTTAAACGAACTAAAGCATTCAAATCTGAAATCGATGTAATGATTGAGAGTAATCCGTATCAAAGACGAAATACTGTCAATAATGAAATGAATCTTAGAATGAATTTACAATTGATTAAACTACTGACCAAGTTAGTTAATGATGACAAATTAGAATCAGCAGATTCAGAAAACCTAAAAAAATTAATTAAAACCTATGAGGAATTTACAAAAACTAGGACATTTACTAATAATTCTGACATAGACTTTATCAAAAAAGAAATTCAAGATAAATAATTTATTCAATTATTTCTTGAATTAGTTTAAATCCTTCAACTTTTTTCAACCCAACTTGGATTCCTCTCATAATTGCTAAATTATCTATTGCAATTATGGATCTTGCATTTGGAAATTTTTCAATTTCAGATTTGTACATTTTAAAACCTTTAATTTTTGAATCATATTCCTTTTCAATATTTTCAAAAACATTTGGTTCAAATGGAGTTTTTATTTGTCCTTGCATTTCATAACATAATATTTTTTTAACTCCTGACTTAGGTCTACACGCAACTAAAGTAGAATCAAAAACAGCTTGATGATCTAAGTTAAGATCATTTTCTGGTGCGGTATACACTATCTCAGGTTTAAAATCAGCTAAAATCTTCTCCAATTTTTTATTAATTTCTATATGAGATAAGTTCAATTTCATATCTGGGAAATCTAAAAAGATCACTTTTGAAATTCCTAATACTTTTGAACATTTTCTACATGCATCTTTTCTAACTTGAATCATTTTCTTATCTTTATACTGTGCAGTTGCACCTTCTGAAACAACGCATAAGACAATTTTATTTTTTTTACTTAATTTTTTTATTGTTCCACCCATACCTAATACTTCATCATCTGGATGAGGTGCAATAATCAAAATATTCATTATAGTTATGCGTAAATTTTCTAGATAATAATCATAACTATAAATTAATTAGATTATTTCTGCTCAAAGAATTCACTAATTACATCTGTGATCTCGTTAATGTCTCTTTTTGTTAATTCTGGATACATTGGTAAAGATAAAATCCGTTCTGAAATTTTCTCTGTATTTGTCATTACATTTTGTTTTATTTTATAATTGGTGAAATGCTTAGTCATGTGTATGGGGTCAAAAAATATTTTTGACATTATTCCCTTTTTTGCTAGTACTTTTGATAATCTGTCTCGAATTATTTTTGATGGTAGTTGAATTGAGTAAAGCTGATACACATGTTTGTATCCTTTTGGTTCTTCATGAATTTTAATTTCATTAATCTTCTGTAATTTCTTCTGATAATATTTTGCATTTTGGCGTCTTGCATTGATTAATTTTTCAATTTTATTTAGTTGTGCTATACACAATGCAGCTGTTATTGATGACATTCTCCAATTATATCCTAATTCAACATATTTTGGTGTCTGAATACTAGAAAAATAATTATCTACTGTTTTCCTTCCATGAGAACGAATTAGTTTTAATTTTTCAAATTTTTCTCTTGAATTAGTTACTATTGCACCCCCTTCTCCTGAAGTTAGAATTTTATTTCCTGCAAAGCTAAAAATCCCTAATTCACCAAATGTTCCAACATTTTGTTTGTTAACTTTAGAACCAATTGATTCTGCAGCATCCTCAATTAGACTAATTTTATTTTTCTTTGCAATTTTTTTAATCTCATTAATTTTACACGGTAATCCTGCATAATGAATTGGCATAACTATTTTTGTTTTTTTTGAAATTGATTTTTCAAATTTACTTGGGTCCATTCCATAATTTTCTTTTTCTATATCTACAAATTTTACTTCCGAATTAACCATTAACGGCCAGTTTGCTGTTGCAATAAAACTAAATGATGGAACTAAAACTTGTTCATTTTTTTTTAAATTATATGATAATAATGCTGCATGTCCAGCTGATGTTCCTGAATTAAATGAAACACAGTATTTTGTTCCAATGTACGAAGCTAATGATTTTTCTAATTCTTCAATTTCTGGACCAATTGCCCAATCCATGCCTCTTTTGATAACTTTTGAAACTGCTTTAATTTCTGAACTATCATTTGAAACTTTGTACAGTGGAATCTTCCAATTATTTTTTTTCAATTTATTCTAATATGTAATATATTCATCCATTAATTCATTAATGATTTTTTCCAATTCTTTCTTTGAAATTTTCTTTGAGGTTTTTGAATTAAAATTATTAAGTGAAACTGGTTTTTTATTTTCTATTTTTGAAATTTTATACATTTGACCAACATCATGACAATAAACTTGTTCTTCATTTGTAATTAAAAATTCATCAAAACGTTCCCTTTCTCTTGATTTTAAAATTTTAATTTTATTTGTTATTCTGTGATTTGGGAATTTCTTTTTAAATACGTTAAGCATTCCTTTCGCTAATTCCTCTATTTTCACTGATGGCATTTTTAGGATAAATATTTCACCATCTTTTGCAATATTTGTCACCTTCAAAATCATTTTAGATGCATCACTTATCGACATAATGAATCTGGTCATTCTTTCATCTGTAACAGTTAAAGGATTATTGGTGAGAATTTGTTTTTGAAATATTTGAAATACTGAACCTCTTGAACCTAATACATTTCCAAATCTAACTATGGCAAAAATTGTTTTGTTTTCTCCTGTATGTGAACTTGCATCTAAAGTCAATCTTTCAGCCAATAATTTACTGGCACCTAGCGTACTTGATGGATTAGTGGCTTTATCTGTACTAATGAAAATTACTTTTGAAACATTTTCCATTATTGATAATTCTAATATGTTACTTGTTCCAATTACGTTGGTTTTGACGGCGTCAAATGGGTTCTGCTCACAAATATCAATATGTTTCATTGCTGCTGCATGAAAAACAATATCTACATTTCTCATCGCTAATTGTAATCTGTCTTTATCTCTCACATCTCCTACCATAAATTGAAAAACTTTTCCATCTCCTATTGCTTCTTTTACTTCCACTATAGAATTTTCATCATTTGAAAAAATTCTAATTTGTTTTGGCTGATAATTCACTAATTGTTTAATGATTCCTAATCCAATCGAACCAGTACCGCCTGTAATTAATACCGACTTACCTTTGAATTCATTTTTTAAATTTTTATCAATTTTTATCATATCTGCATTGAATTTTCTCATTAGATAAACTATTCTTATAATAACTATTTTTGTGAATGTTTATTGTATACTCAAACGAATATTTTTCTGGTAAACTATTAATTCATTGATTTGTTTAAAAATTCAATTGTTTGAACTAAAAACAACAAAAATATCAATAAAAAAAATTGCTGATTTCTTAAAAAGTGATTTTAATGGAAAAAACATTCATGTTTCTACTATTTCCTCACTTGACAACATAAAAAATAATTCAATACTTTTTTACTCAAAAATGTCAGATCTAAATTTTAACTTAAAAGATACTGTTCATTATGATTTAAAAAAATTAAAAAATTATAAAAATATTGTACTGATTTGTGATAAGGAAACCAACAAGCTTTTGAAAAATATACCTACTATAATCTCAAATAATCCCCGATTAGATTTTTCACGTGTAATGATGAAGTTTTTTATTTCTGACGAATTCAAATCTGGCATTCACCGTTCAACTATAATTGAAAAAAATTCTTCTGTTGGAAAGAATGTTTACATTGGTCCACACTGTTACATTGGAAAGAATGTCAAAATAGGTAATAATGTAAAAATTTTGAGTAATACTTCGATTTTTGGAAGAGCGAAAATTGGGGATAATTCTGTTATTCTATCAAACACGACTATTGGTAGTGAAGGATTTGGTTTTATTTTTGATGGCGAAAGTAGTTATCATTTTCCACATGTTGGTTCTATAACTATTGGAAAGAATGTTTGGATTGGTTCTAATTCTACGATAGATAAATCTACTTTAGATACTACAATTATTGAAGATGATGTCAAAATTGATACGTTGGTAAACATTGGTCACAATACAACTATTGGAAAATCTACTTGGATTTCTGCAAATACTACAATTTGTGGTAGAGCTAAAATTGGCAAAAATTGTTTAATAGCACCAAATTCTGTTGTTGATGTCGGAATAGAAATTGGTGATAATTGTCTTATTGGTTCGGCAAGTTTAGTTAGAAAAAACTTTCCTAAAAATTCTGTTCTAATTGGTTCTCCGGCACGAGTATTACGAAAAAATAATTGAAGTGTAAAATATGGTTTCTATTTCAAAAAATAACTTTGTAAAAAAAATCTTTGAAGAAATAATCAACACAAACCATAAAGTCATCACCGAAGAATCAGCAAAAGCAATCTTAAAGGAATATGGAATTAAAGTTCCTAGATCTAGTTTAGTAACTTCTTCTGAAGATGCAGTAAATCAAGCAAAAAAATTAGGATTTCCATTAGTAATGAAAGTTGTTTCTCCTCAAATTCTTCACAAGACTGATGTTAACGGAGTAAAAGTAGGATTGAATAATGTTGCAGATGTAAAAAAGACTTTCAAATCTATGTATGGGTTACTATCAAAAAAGAATGGTGTTGATGTAAAAGGAATTCTTTTGGAAAAAATGGTTCCAAAAGGAGGTATTGAACTAATTGTTGGTATACAAAATGATCCACAATTTGGTCCTATGATTATGGTTGGATTGGGTGGAATCATGACTGAGGTTTTCAAAGATGTTGCATTTAGAATGCTTCCAATTACAACATCTGATGCAAAATCAATGTTAAATGAATTAAAGAGTTCTAAACTTCTCAACGGCTTTCGTGGAAGTAAACCAATTGATACAAACATGGTTGCAAAAGTCTTGGTACAAATTGGAAAAATTGGAGTTGACAATGCTGATTACATAAATAGTATAGACTTTAACCCAGTCATAGTATATCCAAAATCTTACTTTGTAGTAGACGCAAAAATAATTCTAAATAAACAACTAAGAAAAAACTCTATCTCAAAAGCAAAACCAATTATTGAATCAATGGAAAAATTCTTCACTCCAAAATCCATTGCACTAGTTGGTGCTTCAAACAATTCTGAAAAAATTTCATTCGCTGTCTTAAAATCACTTCAAAACAAAAATTTCAAAGGTAAAGTTTTCCCAATTAATCCAAAAGAGAAAAAAATTAGTGGTCAGAAATGTTATCCATCTCTAGACAATATTAAAGACAAAGTTGATCTTGCAATTATTTGTGTTGATTTATCACGATGTCCATCAATTATACAATCCTGTGCAAAGAAAGGAATACAAAATGTTGTAATTGTTTCAGGCGGTGGAAAAGAATTAGGTGGCGATAGAGCAGTATTGGAATCTAAAGTTAAAGAGTTATCATTAAAATATAAAATTCGTGTTATTGGTCCAAACTGTATTGGAATATTTAATGCTGAAAATAGATTTGACTCTACATTTTTTGATGAATCTAGAATGATACGCCCCCAATTAGGTAATGTTGCATTCTTCTCTCAAAGTGGGACTCTAGGAATTAGTATGTTAGAAAGTGCTGATTTGTTTGGTCTATCAAAAATGATTAGTTATGGCAATCGCTCTGATGTTGATGAAGCAGATATGATTTGGTATGCTGCAAATGATCCTCAAACTAAAGTAATTGGATTATACGTTGAAGGATTTGGTGATGGACGAAAATTCATCAATACTGCTAAACGTGTTATGAAAGAAAAGAAAAAACCAATTATAATTTGGAAAAGTGGAAAAACTGCAGCTGGTGCCAAACAAGCCGCATCTCATACGGGCTCTCTAGGCGGTTCAAATGCAATGATTATGGGTGCGTTCAAACAAGCAGGAATTGTATCAGTTAGCAGTTATCAAGAATTGGTTGGCGTCTTAAAAGCAATGGCATGGCAACCTACTGCAAAGGGTAATCGCGTTGCATTATGTAGTAATGGTGCTGGTCCTCTAGTTGGATGTGTTGATTATATTCAACAAACTCAATTACGAATTCCTAAATTACCTTCAAAAAGAAATAAAAAAATTCAAGAAAATTTTCCCGCAAATTATATTCTTGGAAAATATGGAAATCCTATAGATATTCCAGGTGCATCTCATGGAGCAACATCTGATGATTACAACTTTATCATAAAGGAATTCTTGAATGAAAACAGCATTGACATCATAATAGCTTGGTTTGTGTTCCAAGATAATCCTCTTGAAGAAAAAATTGTAAAATATTTGGCTGATTTCTCAAGAACAAAGAAAAAGCCACTTTTGGTTGGTGGAATTGGTGGAAAATACACTCAAAAAGTATCTCAATTAATTGAAAATCACAAAATTCCTGTTTATGATGATATTGCTACTTTAATTACAGCTGCCAATGCACTCTTTTTGTCTGGTAAAAATCTCTGATTATTTTTTAACTCGATTGATTGGTATTGAAAAATAGTGTTCCATGTCGGCTTTTTTGTTAGATATGTTCAAACTCTCATCATCATCTTTTCCATCTGGATACCATACTCTTAAAAATCCATTTTTATCTTCAAAACATGATTTCGGAATTTCCCATGATGGATTTCTATATTTGAAATCATCTACTGTATAGTGAGATTGAATGAGTAATTCATTTTTTTCATTTTTTTCTAAAATTGTTCCGTGAATTAATGTAATTTTTCCTAAATCTGTCATCAATGTATACATTGGTTTTGCACGTCCAGAAACAGAACCTGAGTTTGTTATTTGCGATGCAATTTCTAATCCTTTTTGAACTGATGTTCTGTGATGTTCCATTCCTTGCATCGGTATGCAATGAAAGAGGTAATGTGATTCGATTCCTAAGTATCTAAATCCATCGTATAGTTCGTTTAGTATTTCGACATTATCATTAACACCTTTTAGAAGTACAGACTGATCATAAATTTTGAATGCTGCTTTGTAAATATCTGTATAGGCTTTTTTAGATTCAACAGTTAATTCTGATGGATGATTTATGTTTGTTCCAATTTCTAATTTTATAGGATCAGCTGTTTTCAATATATCAATCAACTCACTATTTATTTTTGCAGGATCTTGAACTGGTAATCTTGTACCAATACGTATGATTTCTATATTTGGAGCAAATTTATTGATTTGAGAAAAAATAAATTTTAATCTCTGTGGAACCATTAATGGGTCACCACCTGTAATCAAAACTTCTTTAAGATCATCTTTTACATCTTCACTCCCTGTATATTTTGCAAAATTTGTAATTTCAGATTCTGTCAATCCAAATTGTGGGTATTGGCCTCTCAAACACCATCTACAGTGAGCAGCACACACCATTGTAGGTTCTAAAAGAATTGTTCTACGATATAATCGCTCAACCCCTCGTAAAGCTTTTCCTTCATAATGAACATGAACTTCTGATTGATAATGTCTTAGACGATCCTCATGATTTACTTTATCTTCATCTTCTGATTTTAAGTACTGTCTTTCAAATGCTTTGTATTCTTCAGAATTTATACCATATTTTTCACTAGTTTCAACAAGTTTTTGTTTTAAATACGGTGTAAGTTTTTCTGCAAAGTTCGAATTTTTTGCTCCTGCCATAATCTAAAATCGGTGATTTAGGTTATAAAGAATTAGACACTTTTCTATTATGAATTGTATAATGTCTGCCCTTCATAGATATTATCCCTTTTTAAAATCAAATTTTTAATTTTGGAAACATATAATCTATTTCCAATTAGAAAGCCAAGCATTCTTAATTTTATTCTGAATGGTGATGATTTTCTCTGAATCGTACCATATTTTTCAAAAACTTTTTCAAACATATCATCCCACCATTCTGCGCATTTGATTGGATCTGCAATTTGATTAACAAATTTTTCTTCTTGTGAAAATAATTCTTCTCTAAATTCTTTTGATTCTACAATTTTATCAATAATCTCTGCAATCGCTTTTGGATCATTAGAAAATGGTTGAAATGGTGATTCCAACTTCAAATTATCTAAAGTTATGTTTTTTCTTTTATCTGTATATTGAATAACAGGCGTTCCACACATGACACTTTCTAATCCTACTAATTCAAATGATCCAAAAAATAAATTTGCTATAACGGCATCTGCAAATGTATAGTATCTTGGAATTTCTGCTCTATTGATTAACGGTAAAAATGTAATTTGTTTTGGTTTAGTTTTTAATAGTTTATTTTTAAATTGTCTTTCTTCTTCAGTCCTTTCTCCAAACCATTCTACACACAATATTTCAAAATCTGATTTACAAAACTTTAGTGCTTCCCATAATAGATCCGTACCTTTGAATTTTTCCATTCGCATTGGAGAAAAGAATGTAAATTTTGTTTTCTTTCTTTCAATTGGTTTTACATTTGGATTAAATTCCTCAATATCTATAGGTAGCATTACATTTCTTATTCCATTCTTTGTATACTTCTGTAGTTCTGAAAATTGCCATACGCCTGCAACATGTGTAACTGCATTTTTGAATGCATTCCAATAAAATTTCCTTTCAAAAATATTTCTATAATGTATATTTTCATTTCCCTCTGCTGCGGAATCTCTTGAATTTTTTTTAAATCTAGGGGATTCAATATCGCCTCCAACATAATATGATATGTAATTCAAATCTGCTAAATATGCAGTTCTTTCAGTTGCCATGGATATGCATACATCATAATCATTTTTTATTTTGTTAATTTTTTCAACATGTTCCTTTACTTTCCATGTTTTGAATGATTCCATATTTTCTGGATTAGTAAATTTGGCAGAACCATCTCTTGGATAATTTATAAGATGAATTTTTGATTTTTTGGTATATTTTTGTATAGTTCTAATTACATTCCCTACATCACCTATTGCAAGAACTTTTATCGTCATTTGGGTTTGTTATTTTTTAAAATTTTATATCTCTTGTTGCATAATTGTTCTATTCTTATGGGAAAATTAATTTCAATTTTATAGTGACTTTGATATATATCAAAAATGAGAAAATTTTATGAGTTTTAAATCGGATATGAGAAGTTTCCTATTAACACATCCTAGATTCAATCCATACAAATTTTCGTTTGATTATACGTTTAGACTTTTGACAAGTCCTTTACGACATTTACCTCATTTTTTAATTATTGGAACAAGTAAAGCTGGAAAACATAGTGTGTTGTCATATCTGAATCAACATCCTGAAATTAAATCTGGAACAAAACATAACGTAGGAGTATACTTTTTTGATGTTACATTTGAATCTAAATCTATATCTTGGTATAAATCTCATTTTCCAACAAAATTTTCAAAATTTAAAATTATTGGAGAGGCGTCAGGAACTTATCTGAATCATCCTTTTGCACCACAAAGAATCAAGAAAATTTTACCTCATGTGAAACTTGTTAATTTTTTTAGAAATCCTGTAGATCGTGCATACTCTGCATACAATCATTCTTTTAAATTGGGTTGGGATCATTCCACTTTTGATAATTCTATAAAATCTGAAATTAATAGAATTGAAATGATGAAAGATTTTCCGGAAACCAAAATTGATAATATTCACTCGGTAAATTTTTTACAATTCTCATATCTTCGTCATGGTCATTATGCCTCAAATCTTAAAAACTGGCTGAAAATTTTTCCACAAAAACAATTCAAACATTTTTCTACTGAAGAACTGGATGAGAATTATAATAAAATTATGAATTCTTTATTTTCATTTTTCAATTTAAAAGAAATTAATTTAAACAAAGAAGAAAGAAAAAATATTGGCATTGGAAAAGGAAAATACCCTCCAATGAAAGAAAGTACACGCGATATGTTGATAGATTATTTTAAACCTCATAATGAGGAATTATATTCTCTCATAAACAAAAAATTTGATTGGGACAAGTAATTATGAAATTTAATGAAATTATTAAGAATGATGTTAATCAAAATCACATCCCATTAACCAAAAAATATAATTCGAATGATAATTTCCGAAATTGGGATCCATTTCAAAGTAGTTTGTCAGCAGCTATTCTGTGTGGCCTGGAAATTATTCCAATCAACAATACATCATCATTATTGTATATTGGTCCTTTACAACCTAGTGAATCACTAAATCTGTTAGACTTAGTTGAAAACAATAGAAAAATCTTCTATCTTACTAAAATTAAAGCACAATTTCCAAATGAAGAAAATTTGGTGCAAATAAGCAATTTTAATGAAATCAAAAATCAAAAATTTTCTGTCATTTGTATTGAAAATTTTGATTATTCTTATGAATCAACTATCGATATTGTTAATTCATTTCTTAAAAATTCAGGCTATTTGATTATTAGATTTTTAAAATCATCACAAAACTCAAAAACTTTTTTTGATAATATATCTAAGAAATTTGAAGTACTTCAAGAAGTTAATATCGAATCATTCTTCAAAAATAACTCTCTATTAATTCTTAAATTACGAAATTAAATGAAATTCAATAAAAAATTTTTTGTTTTTTTGATAAGTTCGATTATTATTTATGCCACATTCCTTATTGTCAGTGATCTAAATAAATTATCTGAAAATATTGTAGATTTCAAAATTGAATTTCTCCCACTAATTCTATCACTAGTTTCTGCAGGTTGGGTTGCATTATACTTTCGTTGGGTTTTATTGTTAAAGAATTTGAAATATTCATTACCGCATAAAGAAAATTTTCCAATTTTTTTGAGTGGTTTTGCCCTTAGTGTAACACCTGGAAAAGTTGGGGAATTATTAAAATCTCAATTACTGAAAGAAAAATTTGATCTGCCTATAAAAATTTCTGCTCCTGTAATTTTGATTGAAAGATTTTACAATGCAATTGGAATAATTATAATCTCAATTTTTGGTATTCTAGTTTTTGATTTTAGTGGGATTATAATTTTAATTACTACGTGTTTGTTAATCCTAATTTTCTTCATATTGCGTTCAGAAAGGCTTTTCCATATTTTTATTCAGAAAATTTCCAAAATTAGTTTCCTTTCAAAATTTTCAAATTCTTTTATGAATTCTTATGACGTTATTAAAGAATCAACAAGACCTAAAATTTTCATTATTTCATCTATACTATCTGCAATTTATTGGATTTTTGAATCTATTGCAGTTTACTTTATCCTAAAATCTTTTGGAATAGATCTACTAAGTATTTTTGATGTTATCCCAACATACGCAACATCAATAATACTTGGTGTTGCATCATTTATTCCAGCTGGTCTTGGTGTTTCTGAAAGTACACTGATAGGACTTCTAAGTTTACAAGGATTAACTATTTCCACTGCAGTTTCATTAACAATTTTTATTCGTCTTTTAACTTTATGGTATTCCGTTTTTATCGGATTCATCGCATTGAAAATTTCTGGAGCATTCTCAATAAATAATTCTAATTAAAAAAAGATTGTATCTTTTTACAAATGTATTCTAGTTGTTTTTTTGTTAAATTATTTGATGAAGGAAGCCATAAACCTCTATCAGAAATATCTGATGAAATTTTAAATTTTCCATCTTTTTGTTTGTACGGATCTAGTCTATGAATAGGTGGATAAAAAATTCTTGTCTCTACACCATTCTTTTCCAAATAATTCATTAATTTTATTTTTACACTCTTTGAATCCAAAATAATATCTGCCATCCACGGAGTAATTGTTTTAAGATCAGTTTTAATAAATTCAATTTGTTTAATATTTTTAAAAGATTCTTCGTATTCCTGAAACATTTTTTTCTTTTTCACAATTAGTTTTGGTAATTTTTTCATTTGACTTATGCCAATTCCTGCCTGAAATTCTGTAAATTTGAAATTATATCCTATGATCTTATGATCGAATGCACTCCGAACATTTTTTTTTGCTCCAATTTTTCTACCAAAATCTTTCAATTCACAACATCTTTCATAAATATTTTTTTTGTTTGTAATTATCATTCCTCCTTGACCAGTCGTAATTATTTTTGGTGTGCTAAAAGAAAAAACACCCAAATCTGAATTTGTACCTTGATGTGAATTTTTGTAGTAGCTTCCTAAAGAATGTGCAGCATCTTCAATTAATTTCAAATTATATTTTTTGGATATATCTTTTAGCTGTTTCATATTTGTAGTTCTACCATTAAAATTTACTATCATAATTGCTTTTGTTTTACGCGTAATTTTCTTTTCAAGTTTTTCAAGATCCAAATTTAGTGTTTCTTTTTCAATATCGCATAGAATTGGTTTTGCTCCAACAGCTTGTATGGCGTTAGGAGATGCTACAAATGTTAAATCTGGAACAATAACCTCATCATTTTTTTTGAGTTCCATTGCTAATAATCCTAAATAAAGACCAGCTGTTCCGCTAGTAACTGTGCATGCATATTTGCAATTTGTAAAATCTGCAAATTTTCTTTCAAATTCTTTTGTTTTTTTTGCTTCAGTAAACCAACCTGAATTAATTACATCTACCAATTCTGCTTTTTCTTCAATACCTAATGATGGTTCTATTTGATAAATTTTTTTCATAGTATGAATTTTTAACAAACGATAAATAAACATGACTTTTAATTCATCGTATGTCCTCCAATAGTACAATTCTTGTTACTGGTGGTGCTGGTTATATCGGAAGCATACTGACAAGGAAACTTGTTGAAAAAAATTTTAATGTTAAAGTCATTGATTCATTAGTTTTTGGTAATGATGGGATTTTAGATCTTATTAATGATAATAAAATTGAATTTTTCAATATTGATATCCGTGATACGGAAAAACTAAAACCTATTTTGCATAATATTGATTGTGTTGTACATCTTGCTGCTATAGTTGGTGAACCATTATGTAAAAAGATCCCGATTGCTGCTAAGCAAATCAATGAATTTGCAACAAAAAATCTTGTAAATATATGTAAAAAACAAAATATCCAAAAATTTGTATTTGCATCCACATGTAGTAATTATGGTTCAAGTGAATCTATAGTTGACGAATCATCCCCTGTCCATCCATTGTCATTGTATTCTGAATGTAAAGTTAATTCTGAAAAATACATTCTAAAGAATAATGATGCCAATTTCTCTACTTGTGTACTCAGATTTGCAACTGCACATGGAATTTCTCCACGTATGCGGTTTGATTTACTGGTACAAGAATTTCTTAGAGATGCATTAGTTGATAAAAAAATCTCTATTTTTGGAGAAGATTTCTGGCGTCCATTGATTCATGTTAATGATATGGCTCATGCATGTATTTCTATAATTCAGGCTGATATGAAATTAATTTCTGGTGAAATCTTTAATGTTGGTAGTAATGATGAGAATTACACAAAAAAACATCTTGCTGATATAATAAAACAACATGTTACTGGTACTGAAATTGAAATCCTCAAATCTAAAACAGACCCTAGAAATTACCAGGTCTCTTTTGATAAAATTAAAAAAATACTTGATTTTAAACCCAAAAACACAGTTGAAGATTCTATTCTAGAAATTCTAGACGCATGTAAAAATGACAATCTTGATCCACAAGATACTGAATTCTCTAATATTTCTAAACTAACCGAAAAAATCTCCCCTGTAAACAATTATCAATTTGACGAAAACCTATAAAGCAGCTAAAAGTTTGTTGCCATATGCGAATTTTCATAACCGGCATGACTGGATTCTTAGGTCATGAACTGGGTCAGATTTTATTAAAAAAAGGTCACAAGCTGGGAACTTTAGCTCGAAATGTAGCGACCTCTGATAGGCCAATAGCATCAAATACTGAATCTATGATTCGTGGTGAAAGTCAAAGTGGAATATCGTATTATTATGGTGATCTAACTGATTATCTTAACATACATGACGTTCTGAGTAACTTCAAACCTGATGTCATCATACATCTTGCAGCCCAGACTTCTGTTGCATACAGTTTTACTCATACTACTGAAGTCTTCAATGTTAATTTCTTGGGTGCTGTAAATATGGCTGAAGCAGCTAGACGTGCAGTTCCAAAATTAAAAAGATTCATTTTTTCAGGTTCTGTTGAAGAATATGGAATACAAAGTAAATTTCCAACCAAAGAAACAGCAGAATTACACGCAGCAAGCCCATATGCAGTTGCCAAAATTGCAACAGAAAAACATTTGAGATATCTCTTTGATGCTTATGGTTTTCCTGCAATTATATTCCGTAATGCAAATTCTTATGGTAGAAAATACAATCACCAGTTTGTTATAGAAAGTATTATCTATCAAATGTTAAAAGGAAAATCTCCTGTTAAACTCGGTGATCCTACACCATATAGGGATTTTGTATTTGAACCTGATTTACTATCTGCTTATGTTTTGGCTGCTGAAAGTAATAATAAAAAAATCCTTGGAGAATCAATTAATATTGGTACCGGAAAATCTTTGTCAATTAAACAACTAGCTGCAAAAATTCAAAAAATTACTGGATACAAAGGAAAAATTAAATGGAATAGTTTCCCGAAACGTTCACTCGAAATTCCAAAACTAGAAGTTGATAATACAAAAGCAAAAAAATTACTAAAATGGAAACCAAAATATTCTCTTGATGAAGGATTAAAAATTACAGCATCTTATTATAAAAAATAATTAAATTTTCTCAAAATTTTTAATTATCCATTTCATATCAGGAGAAGGACTATTTTTCTCATTATATATGATCAATTTTGGAATAATTTTATTAAGAAATTTTAATGACAAACCTAGAACAATCATTCCAATTTTTGTATTAAAAAAGCCTAATAATTTTATTACAAGTTCTCCTTTTTTATTGAATGATATTCCTTTTACATCATTTACAACTCCTTTAGCATAGTGTATACGAAATATTTTTTCATATCCTAAAGAATCATGTAATTTTACACTCGTAGTATTTCTAGGATCGTTAAAAACTGTGATAAATGAATAGCCTTTTCTTTCTGACTCATCTATTAGCTTCTTTTGAAGTATCTTTCCAATTCCTTTTCCTCTAAATTTTTCATGAATCTGTATTCCTGATACATGAAACATTCCTCCCATGCCTGCAGCACCTTTTACGACATTTTCTTCTTCTTCTAACACAACCCAATCACATGACTCTAAACTTTTCATTTGGGTAGAAATACTTGAGTTTCTCAATTTTATGATGGTATTCTTATCTACCCCCTCAATTCTCATAAAATAATTTTTTATTCAATGAAGTTATAGTTTATTATGATTTTATAATAATCAATAAAAGCCATGAATCTTATAGAATTATAAGAAATTATTTCGAAAAAGCTGTGTATAAAATGAATTCTGAAACTGAAACAAAATGGGATATTCTTTACGATCCTTCAAAAAAATCCCTTTTTTCAAAATTAGAAGAATTTGCAATAAACAGTTATTTCTCTAAAGCGTTCGTGAAATCTATTCTGTCTATATCAAAAATTAAAAATGGAAAAATTTTTGAACCTGGATCGGGTGGAGGTATGACTTGTGCAAATTTTGCTCAATTAGGATTTGAAATAGCTTCGATGGATCTTTCAAATAATGCTCTGAGAAAAGGTGTATTATTATTCAAATCATTATCTTTGAACGCAAAATTTTTCTTGGGTGATTTATTTAATTTACCGATAAAAGATAATCAATTTGATATTGTATTCAATCAGGGTGTAATGGAACATTTCCGTCTGGCAAAACTAGATCCTTCTGATGGAGTAAAAGAAATGTTAAGAGTTCTCAAAAAAGATGGAACCCTAATAATTTTTGTTCCTGCATATTTTTCACCATTATTTTTTATCTACCATTTTTTCAAACTTTTCAATCTAATTGAAAAATATTGGCCTTACACCGATCAAGATTTTTTACATAAACATGAATTAAAGAAAATGATGATTGATGCAGGATGTAAAGATGTTACCGTGAGACGTGTATGGTCATCTTTATTTTTCTCAATGGTAGGATTTTGTAAAAAATAGTCAAAAAATTAAGAAAATTAAATAATAATGTAGCTTAAATAATGATATGATTCCTTTAATAAAATTTGTAAATCATGCATCTGTAATTCTTTCACATAAGGATGTTAAATTAATAACTGATCCTTGGATATTTGGAAATGCGTTTAATGATGGATGGGAACTTTTATCTAAATCAAAATTTACACTAGATGATTTTGAAAATATAACACATATTTGGTTTTCACACGAACATCCTGATCATTTTAATCCATTTGTACTCAATCAAATTCCAGAAAATTTTAGAAAAAATATAACAATTTTATTTCAAAATACATTAGATCATCGTGTAGCAAAAAAATGTAAACAATTAAACTTTAAAAAAATAATTGAAATGGATTCTCAAAATTTTATTTCATTAAATGATGAATTTAAAATTAAGTGTGTTCCAAATGGAACCTATGATTCTTGGTTTTATGCAAAAATTGGCGATAAAAAAATTCTAAATATTAATGACTGTATGGTAGATAGCATCCAACAAGCAAAAATTGTTAAAAATTTAATTGATGATGTGGATATTTTACTCACACAATTTGGATATGCGAGTTGGGTTGGTGATCCTGAGGATACACAACTTAGGAAAGATGCATCATTTGAAAAATTAAACCGTATTAAAATACAAGCAAAAATTTTCCAGCCAAAATTCATTATACCTTTTGCAAGTTTTATTAGATTTTGTCACCATGATAATTTCTATATGAATAATGAAATGAATACCATTGAAAATGTTCATTCATTCATCCAAGAAAATACTGACTCATTTCCTATAGTCCTATATCCTGGGGATGAATGGTTAGGCAATGATCAAATTGATAATACAATTGCAATTGAAAAATATAATGTTGATTCCCAAAAAAATTTAGAATTAAAAGTTAGTAATAATATTGTTAAATTTGAACAATTAGAAAAATTGGCATTTTCATACATAAAAAAAATCAAAGAGCGTAATAATTGGAATTTTGTAAAATTTTTACATTACATTAATTTTTTCAAAATAACAAATATTTTTCTAACCGATCTTGATGCATCATTTTCTTTTGATCTAATTAATGGATTAAAAAAATCTAAAACTCATAAATCTAAAGTAGATATTATCACTGATTCTGATTCATTATCATTTGCACTTTCTTGGGATTATGGTATGGATACATTATTCGTAAATGCAAGATTTCGTACTTCGGGTGGTCAAATAATGAATTTTTTCAGACTCTTTTTAATTGGAACTCTAAATAATAATGGTCGAACATTTCCATTAGGTGTACTTGGCTTCTTGTTTCATGAAAAAAGTATGTGGAAAACAAAATTTTTAGAGATTATACTTGGAAAGTATGCTTTAAAATGAGTTTTAAGTTATGAGAATTGTGAACAGGTTAATTCTAGTTCTAATAATATCTGCAATTATTGTTGGTTTAATTCTAATTTCTGTATATAATAATCCTGAATTTCGATATTACTTAGGAACCACCACTGGATTGAAAGACAAACCTGTGTTAACTGATGAAAATTTTATGATTGAAGAAGTAATAGTCGGAATTCAATCATCAACTGCATTAACTTTCATTGACGATGATATACTATTTTTAGAAAAGGAAACAGGAAAGGTTCGTCATATTAAAGATAATAAATTAATGATTGACCCAGTTTGGGATTTTAATATAAAAATGGAAGGATGTGAATGTTACACTGAGTCTGGTTTGTTAGGAATAACTTCCACTAATTCTGAAATTTACATTTTTGTTACTGAAGAATTAAATTCTAATGAATCAAAAGTTGAAAATCGAATTTATAAATTTGAATGGAAAAATGATAAATTACAAAATAAAACATTGATGAATGTTCTTCCTGCACATGGTGAAATGCATCATGGTGGCGCTATGGTATCTGATTTAAACTCAAATATTTATGCTGTAATAGGTGATCAACATACCCCTGGAAAATTGCAGAATATACAAAATGAAAAACTTTCAGATATTGGAATGATATTAAAAGTCGGAATTGATCCTAACATAAAATCTCCATCATCATCAGCTTTTCCAAATGAACATTATTATGGTATTGGAATACGAAATAGTTTTGGTTTAGCCATAGATCCTTTAACAAATAATCTTTGGATTACTGAAAATGGAACTCATGAATTTGATGAAATTAATCTAACTTTTCCTAAATACAACAGTGGGTGGTCAAAAATTTTAGGCCCAGCATCTAATGAGGACATGAAAAATTTTGTAGGATATGATGATTATGTATATAGTAATCCTGAATTTTCATGGGAAAAAACAATAGCTCCAACAGGAATTTCATTTGTCGATGAAAAATGGGAAAAATTTCAAAATAATTTATTTGTTGGAGACTGCAGCGGTAATTTTTATAAATTCAAATTAAATCAATCTAGAAATGGTTTTATTTTTAATCAACCTGATTTGAAAGATCTAGTTTTGAATATTGATGATTCTAATTCTGAAATACTCTTCGGTGAAAATTTTGGATGCATAACTGATGTCGAGTACAATGCAAATGATGGTTATTTGTACGTCATTTCATACCTGAACAATGGTGCTATCTATAAAATCATGCCCAAATAACTCAATCAAGAAGAATTTCTATGATAATTTTAAATGAACAAAAATACTGCAAAACTACATGTCTGTTGTAGTTTTAGTTCTAACATTAGATGAAATTGAGGCAATTCAGGTCATTATGCCTCAGATACAAAAAAGTTGGGCAGATAAAATCATTTTTGTTGATGGTGGCTCTACAGATGGTACTGTAGAAAAAGCTAAAGAATTAGGCTTTGATGTTATTCATCAAAAAAATAAAGGAGAAGGAAATGCATGCCGTGTGGGAACCGATGCAACTGATTCTGATTTTGTAATGTTTTTCAGTCCTGATGGGAATGATGTACCAACAGACATACCAAAATTAATTGAGAAGACAAAAGATGGACATGATATCGTTCACATTTCACGATTTGGTAAGAATTCAATTAGTGATGATGCAAATTGGTTAGATCGTTTTGGAAATAATATGTTCACGTTCTTAGTAAATTCTTTTTTTGGAGGAAAATATACTGATGCATTAAATGGTTTTAGAATTATAAATAGGAAAATTTGGAATGACCTTAAAACTGACGCTCAATATCTAAATATTGAACAACAAACTTGTATTAGATTAGCAAAACTGAAAATTCCTATCTTTGAAATTGAAGGAAGAGAGCCTAAACGAATTGGAGGAGAAAGAAAAATGAGACCACTAACAACAGGTGCTCAATTAAGTTATCAAATAATTAAAGAATTTGTCAAGTGGAAATGGTAAATATGAATACTAAAACTCAAATAAATAATAATCGTGTTCCGTTAAAATTAATTTTTCTTTGTATTGGTATAATTTCATTAATATCAATATGCCTGAAATTAAGTACTACAGATTTTACATTTCCTGTAAATTCTGATTCACTTGCATATTCCTTAGCAGCAATATCGCATACTAATGGAGACTTCTCCCAATCCTCTCATAGAGGAATTGGTTGGTCAATGTTTGTTTCAATTTTTTATTCTTTTATTGAAACTGATAATTTTTTGATTTATTCAAATACGATAAAAATTTTAAGTCTTTCAATTTCAATAATCACAATTCCAATTATTTATCTAATCGGCAGAAAATTTTTTAATGAAAAATACTCTTTGGTTGTTGCAGCTTTATTTGCTTTTGAACCACATCTTAATTATAATTCTGGATTTGGTTTATCTGAACCAATTTTTCATCTTGCGATAGCTGGTGCTTTTTATTTTTTAATAAATAAGGATACAAAATTTATCATTCCTTCATTATTTCTCGCAGGAATGATTTGGTGGGTTAGATTTAATGGAATTACATTCTTCATCATTCTTATTATAATTTATCTTGTGACTAAAAAAAATTCTCCAAATTTTATACGAAATTTAACAATTGGAATTACTATTTTTCTAATTGTTGTGTCACCTATGTTATTACAAAGATCTAATCAATTCGATGACCCATTTTACTTTGCGTATTCTCAGTATATTTTTACAGGCTCGTTTGAAAAAGTCATAAGTATAGAATATGCAAACACTTCGACTAGTTCTTTTGATTATATACAAGAAAATGGAATTTTATCATTTATACAGACATTTTTCATTAACGGAATTTTTAATATTATCTCGACACTCTGGAAAATTCTTTTTCCATATCTCTTTATCTTAGTCCCATTTGGAATAATTTTTTCTTTTCGTGCATTTGATCAGGAAAAAAAGAAAATTACTGCTAATTGGTTATTCATTTTACTTTCGTTAGGTTTCTTAATTCTAACATTTGCTTTAATTCCAGAAAAACGCTATTTGTATTACATATTTCCATTTCTCATAATTTTTTCTGTAATACCCATACAACGTGTCACTGAATATGGATTGAGCACATTCTCATTTTCAGAAAAACAAAAAACACTCTTTTTGGTGATAGTTCTATCTATAGCGTTGTTACTCTCACTAACATTTACTTTAAGATATGAGCCAACTGATCCGATGCTTGAATCTGAAAAATATTCTTTTGCAGAATATGCAGTACAAAATTTGAATGGTAACAGCTTACGTGAATTTGGAGGAAGTTTAGACTATCTACGATATATTTACGTAGAAAAATCACCTGGAAAATTCTTTAATTGTGATGTAGAATATAATAAAAATTTATGTGGTTATGATAAAGATAATGGATTTTTACAACCTATTACAATCACTGGAAACTCTGTGGAACAGATCATCACTAAAGGTAAATCTTATGATCTAAAGTATATTTTGGTTAACAAAGAAAAAAATAGTTTTCATGGATTTATTGACGATATTTATTCAGAAGAAAAAAAATATCCTTATCTAACCAAAATTTTTGATTCAAACGAATTAGAATATGAAAAATTAGAAGTAAAAGTTTTTGAGATTGATTACAAAAAATTCTTTGAGTATTTAAAAATACAAAAATAGTTTTTTCCTATTTATCCTAAGTAACTCTTAAATCAAATACAATTTTTTTTGCTATATGTCTAACTTAGAATATAAACTCTCAATTCTAAACAGATAATACCAATAAAGAGATGTTGAAGTATTGTTTAAATCAATAAAAAATAAAATAAAAAATTCAGGAGTTCTTGGAAACAAAACTTATGGAAAAACTTGGCAAGAGAGAGATGGAAAAGACCAAGTCGATTGGTACACTATTATGCATGATAGTCATGAGATTCAACATCAGGATTTTATAAAATATTTTAAATCAAAAAATATTGAAACCGTTTTAGAAGTTGGATGTGGAACTGGTTTCTATCCTATTAATTTAAAAGAATTATTTACCAATGTGAAATATACTGGAACTGATATCTCGAAAACAGCTATAAAACATTGTAAGGAAAATTCACATCATGAATTCATCTCTGGTGATTTTATTACATTTGACTTTTCAAAACAATTTGATCTAGTATATTCACATGCCGTAATTGATCATGTTTATGATATGGATGCATTTGCATCAAAAATTGTAGAATTAACCAAGAAATTTGCTTATATTTCTGCATATCGTGGATTTTTTCCAGAATTACAACAACATAAAATTAATTGGAATCATGAAGAAGGAAGTTATTATAATGATTTTTCAATAATTCAAATTAAAAAAGTATTCAAAGAAATGGGATTACAAGATGATGAAATATCAATCAGATCCTTGAAAATTGATAATACTGGTCTGGAGACAGATTATCAAACAATTATTGAAATTCAAAAACATGAATAATGATTTTTAAAAAATGAAAACCTCTCAAATAAAAAGATCTAAAATTTTACATCCATTTTTAATTTCAATTTTTCCAATCCTGATTTTATATTCTCAAAATATTGGAAGAATTAATACAGCAGATTTGGTTTTACCACTAATTCTTTCAATAGTTTTTTCCATATCTCTATACTATATTGTAAAAATTATTTTAAAAAATTCAAACAAATCTGCAATTATTGTCAGTATTATTCTAATAATATTATTTTCATATGGTCACATTTACTATCTGCTTAATGATCTGACGATTGATGGATTTGATATTGGCAGAAATCGTTTCTTAATACCAATTTTTGGAATATCTTTAGGAATTGGAATTTTTGGTATAGTTAAGTCAAAAAGAATTTTTGATAATGCAACATCAATATTGAATGTAATTTCGGCTGTTTTTATTTTAGTAGCAGTGGTAAATATTGGACTAGTTGCATCCGAGAAAATTAATTGTGACAATTGTGAAAATGAATTATTTTATGAACAAATTGATCTTTCACAGTATTTTGAATCTCATAAATTTTCCATAGATGAAAATCAAGCACTACCTGATGTTTATTATCTAATACTGGATGAATATGCAAGAAATGATTCACTATTGGAATATCATGATTTTGATAATTCTAATTTCACACAATATTTGGAAAATAAAGGATTTCATGTTGCAAAAAATAGTTTTTCCAATTATCCTATGAGTGTTCAATCAATTCCGTCTACTATGAATATGGTATACGTAAATTTTTTAGCTGATGAGCTTGGAACTGAAAGTAGAAACTATCAACCATTGAAAGGTAAGGATCATGGACTTTACGCTAATAATCAAGTAATAAAAAATTTCAAAGACATGGGTTACAAAATTGTAACCTTTAACACTTTTTCATTATATCATCATGATATACCCTTAAGTGATTTATCGGTTTGTCATAGAAATGTACATCTATTAGATAATGAATTATTTGATGCATTTGGACGTACATCAATATTTGGATATTTTATTGAACGATGGAGTGAAGATGAATTAAGGCAATCTACATTATGTACTTTTGAACAATTTCCTGAATCTGGAAAAAAATTTGACGAACCGGTTTTTGTTTGGGCTCATGTAATGTTGCCACATCCTCCATGGATTTTTGGCCCTAATGGCGAAGAAATCACCCCTGGAAAACCATTACTTGTAACTGATAATCCTGAATATCGTGATTCTGGTTGGAAACCAAAAACACAATATATTCAACAAGTCGAATTTTCAAATAAGAAAACTATTGAAACAATAGAAAAAATTCTTCAACATAATAGTAATTCAATAATTATTGTACACGGTGATCATGGAACTGCATGGGATGTGAACTGGTATGATCCTAGTGATGATGATGTTTATCAAAGATTAAGAAATTTTGATGCAATATATTTGCCTAACACAGATAAAAATTATTTGAATGACGATAGAATGCTTGTTAATACATTTAGAATAATTTTCAATAGTACTTTTGGTAGTAATTATGAATTACTTGATGAAAAATTATTTTGGAGTACAAACAAAAAACCATATAGCTTTAATGATGTAACACAAATTATACAGGAAAAAAATCTATGATTTATTCAAAAAATAATTCATAATTAATTTTAAAAACCTTGATATGATATTCATATCCAGATTCTTTTGAATCATAAATTTTGTTTAAAAATGGATATTTTTCTTCATTTTGAAAAATATTTCTTAAAAAGTCATTGCCTAAGTTATAATCATCTAATACTAGATGAGTTAAACCCTGTTTTTTTGCAAAATCAAAATAATCTCCCATATTTGAGAATTCATTTTTAGATTTATTTCCAATTTGAATTATTTCCACCCTACCTTTTTGTTCTACATCTGTAATAAGTATTGGAAAGTTATTTTGAACGTCATAGTCTGACCATTTTAAGTAATGTAGCGATTTGTAATCTCGATTTACACTGGTTGTCATTTCATTAATTTTCAATGAAATTTCATACTTTTCGGTTTCTTCCTGAAAATCTATAATAGTGAAATTTAAGAAAATACATGAAACAGCTATTATGATAGTTATTATTCCAGGAAAAAATATTCTTGGTTTTTCAATTCTTTTTCCAATAAACTGTAAAAAGTATACTGAAATTATACTTAGTATTGGTAAGAAAATATACAGGTATCTTGTATCTTGAAAACCTCTTGAATATGCATAAAACGCTGGAATCAAAAATATTATTCCAAATATGATGAACGTCCATTTTTTATCATCTCTTTTTTTAATTAAATTGAAAATTCCATACGGCAAACAAATTAAAAATAATGGTACTGAAATTAACAAAAAATATTTTGATAAAAATCCTATACCTTTAGTTATAATTTCAAAAATTATATTATTGCCTTCATCTTCTATTATTCCTGAATAATATGTGCCTCCTGCAGCTATGTGGCTTGTAAGTCCATTATCTCCTGTGGATTCAGTACGTAATATTCCCATAGGTAGTAAAATTATTGTAAAAATTCCAATCGCAAGAATATACATCATTATTTGTTTTTTATTTTTATGAAATCTAACAAAATACATTATTGTCATTGGAATTATTATTAACAATCCTTCGTATCTCACTATGCAAAATAATGCAGCTGTCGCAAATGAAATCAATATGATTTTAGTATCTTTACTTAAGAATAGAACTAAAGTTATAACTCCTAATAATAAGAAAATTGGTTCTGTTACTCCTAATAAAGAATTTTCAATTAATCTTGGATCAAAACAAAATAATGTTGCAGCAATAACTGAATATGATTTATTAAAAAACTTTCTGCCCAAATAATAAATTGGTATTATGGTTGACACTGAAATTAAAACACTAATCATTCTTTGCATATTCATATAATCTAAAAAGTTTGTAGAATCAATAAACGAAAAAAAGATGGATACAAAAACCGGCCAACCATTATTTGGGAATTGTGTATCAATATTTGGAGAAATCTCTGTTGGGAATTTACCTAAAATTGAAACATCACTAGCATACCAAAAATAGGTTGTTGCATCATTTGTTAAAACTAAATCAAATGGCAATAGATATAATCTAACTATCAGACCTATTGTGCCTATTAATATTAAAAATAGAATAGGATATCTTCCTTCTTCCAATATTTTTTCATATTTTATTTTATTATCTTCTTTCATTGTTATTCCTTCTTTTTGTACTAAACATCAAAATCATTGCTTCTATTGCAAGTGCAACAACATGTACTATCGATAGTCCAACAATTCCTAAAATTGGTCCCAATAAAATGAATCCTATGATTATTATTCCTACTGAAATTATATTTGCAATTAATATTGATTTACTTTTTTCTTCTGATAGTAATTTAGATGAAAAAATTGAAATTAAATTTCCAAAAAATACGCTAATACTAAGAATTTGTACTGCTATGATTGTCTCAACATATTCTGGAAATAATTCGGGAATTACTATTGGTGATAAAGTTATACCTAAAATTGTAATAATTAATGAGAGAATTATTGTATACTTTTTAATTCTTTTAGTATCCTTCCCTGCTGAATCTAACGGAAGAATAAATTTGAACACAATTGATGAAAATATCATCATTACCGAAATGAATTGTAATGCCAAGGAATAATTTCCTAATAGTGCAAATCCTAGAATTGGTGCTATGATTAATTTATCAATTTGTCCGCCAAATCCGCCTGCTAATGTATTGAAATAATTATTTGATATGAATCCACTTCTTGTTTTTAATAATGAAAAATTTATTTTATTTATTCTAAATTCCTTCATAAAAAAATAGATGTAAGGAATGAAACTACAACTTAATCCGAATAAAATTCCTTCAGGACCAAACATAAAATAAAATCCTACTCCTAACGATAATGTTAGAGCTTTTTGTAGTATCACAAGTTTTGAGTATTTGCTAAATAATCTTCTTCCTAATAATACTGAATTTACAGATTCAAAAATTATATATCCAAAAAGTAATGTGCTTACGTCTAATCTTTGGAGTAGAATAAAGATGACAATAGAAGAAATGACTGTTGGAATTATTGATAAAATGTATAACGTAGACTGGATATTCACCTTTTTTGCTGAATAAACTGTTAATGCTGATGAATTTCCGATTAATGAAAATAATTGTGCAATTCCTGCAATACTTATGAGATAATGAATTTCCCCATATGATTCAGGAGTTAAAATTGCTGCTATGTAAAACCAAAAAAATGCTGATAGTCCAGAACCTAAAACATCTCCCAGCCCAATTGACATTAAACCTTTTTGAGGTTCAATTTTTTTGAATAATTTTTTCCATGTATCTTTCAAGATTATTCAAAATTTAATTAGAATTATTTTCTCTTACAACACTTACTAAGCTATATAATAAAATACTTGTAATCAATAAAACAACAGCAATCAAAACAGTACCTGCAGCAACAATGGTCAAATTTGTATTTAGTCTTCCTATTTCTGCATAATACTGTGCAGAAAGATATGTGAAAGATAAACCAATAATGAAAAAAATTACTGATGGTATGCCATAAAATTTTAGTGGGTGTTCAATTGATGTGTATTTTATTGTACTGAGAATTACTGATGATCCATGTGAAATTGGATTATGAGTTGATGTATCTCCAGAATATAATATTTTGATTGGCACTTCTATAATTTTAAAATTTTTACTACTTGCTTTAATTAAAATTTCAGTTGATATTCC
>MDSW01183969.1_pt1 | contig 32526 bp, 26 predicted proteins | sample 811171 | NCBI WGS metagenome assembly MDSW01 (sample SAMN05326641, study PRJNA326480) | marine metagenome | isolation source: seawater | place: Atlantic Ocean: North West | collected 2012 | reverse complement strand
AAGTCGTTATTTTTTTTCTTTAGAGACAAAAATGCCTCTTCAGGGGTTCTTGTATCAAATTTTATTCCTCTTTTTTCTCCCAATTCAACTCTCTTGTTTATAACATATTCCTTAGTTAAGGTTTTTTCTTGCAATAACAAAAACAGCAGGGCCTCTAAAGAATAAATAAATAAAATTAAATAAAAAATATAAATTGCAATTTTTTTCATTTCTTCAGTCGATCTATGATGTAATGAGTGTTTTTAAATAAAAAACAGACCACAAATGCTGTGGCAAAAGCAATTATAAAATTTATTGGCAGGCTAATGTTGGCTAATCCATTAATATTGTTTAAAAAAAACATGCTTTTTATAACGTTAAAAGCGCTATCAAAATCTTCTGCTCTAAAAAATATATGAGTAAAATTTACATAGTTAAAGGTCAAAAACTGAGAAAATATTTTATTTAATTGAAAAGAAGTTAGCCTTCTAAATAAATGATTTGTTATAAGACCCAATCCATGAAGCCCGCCAAATACAACATACAGCCATGATGGTCCGTGCCATAGACCAGCGATTAAAAAAACTATCATGGTAATTATCATTGATTTAGCAAAGGTAAGTTCCCTTAAAGATCTTGATAATGGGTAGTAGATGTAGTTGGTCAAGAATGTGCTTAAAGTTATGTGCCATCTTTGCCAAAAATTTATCATACCTGTCGCTTTAAAAGGGCTGTTAAAGTTTGCTGGTAAATTTATATTAAATAATAAAGCTATGCCTGTTGCCATATCAATGTAGCCTGAAAAATCAAAATAAATTTGAAAAAGAAAACCTAAAGATGTTATCCATCCTTCTAAAAAGGTCAGTTGTTGTTCTGCATTGAATCCTTGGTCAACAACAATGGACAGATTATCAGCTATTAGCAATTTCTTCATTAATCCAATTGTGATTACTATTAAGCCTATATAAATATTTTTATAATTTATTGATTCATTCTTTTCGTCTTCAAATTGGTTTATCATGTGGTTGTATCTGACAATTGGTCCGGCGATTAACTGGGGGAAAAAAGAAATAAATAAAGCGTATTTTGTTAAATTTGTTTTAGAAATGTTTCCATCATAACAATCAACTAAGTATGCGATCGTTTGGAACGTAACAAAACTTAAGGCAAGTGGAAAAGGAAAGTTTAAAGGTTCTATATTAGAATCCAGCAAGCTATTAATGTTAACAATTACAAAATCTGAATATTTAAAAAAACCAAGAAATAAAATATTAAATAATATTGCAACAAATAAAAGCTTCTTTTTTTTTAAGACTTCTGGAGTATCTGAAATTTTTTTTCCAAAAAAATAGTTTACTAATATTGTGATTACAATCAAAGGAGAGAGGTTGATGTTCCATACCGCATAAAAAATAAAACTCGCAAAAACCAAAAGATATATTCTTGAAAATTTTTTATTTTTTAATATAAAAAAATAAGAAAATAATACCAGGGGTAAAAAAACTAATAAAAATAAAGGGTCATGAAATAACATCTAATTATAAAGAAAGTCTGATATTGCCTTTATGGAGTTTAGCTCTCCTACTCTACTGGAAGGAATTTTTTTTTTTGTAATTTTTTCAATTTCTAAAATTATTTTTATATGAGCCAAACTATCCCATTTGCTAAAATCTAACGCCTTAGAATTTATATTGATTTTGCCCGCAGGTTCTCTAATTATTTTCGAAATTGATAAAATGATTTTTTGAATTTCTGAGTTATTTGCCATTTTATATAATTTGCTTTATATAATTTATAAATGCTTATAACAATAATATATTATCTTAGAATAAGTTTTTTTTAATGGAAAACTTGTTTCAAAAATTAATTGATCTTTTAAAATTTAAAGAGAGGCCAATTGTAGCGCCTTTGCTCATTACAGCTTTGTTAATTCTCATTGTTCTTCTGGTATCACTTGGAAACAAAATTCTGCCTTTTATCTATACCGCATTTTAAATAGACTGCTGATATTAAGAAAGCTCGCCAATTAAACTTTACCTGCCTTTATATAGGTTTTTTCCTTACTTTTAATGTCTAAAATATTGTTTGAATAATACTTCTTGTTTTGTTCAATTTTAATTTTTAGTTTTTTTAAAAAACTCTGTAAATAAACATTTTTTTCAGTTTTATAAAATTTAAAATTAATTTTATTAAATTTTATTTTTTTGGCTTCTTTTATCAAATGATTCATCATATAATTTTCTATGCGCCTAGAAAATACACGACAACTCATAACCCAATTTTCTATTTCTAGCGCTTTGTCTTTCTTTTTATCACTAAAAACCACTGCTCCTATAATTCCATAATTTTGCATTCTGTCTTTAAAAGATATTACTATAGTTTTATTTTTAAACTTTATTAATTCTTTTTCTGAATATATATTTGAATTAAATTTGAATTGATTTGTTTTGGCCAATAATTGAGCTGCTCTAACTACATTTGATTTGTTAACTTTCTCCAAATAAATTTTTGGTTTAAGTTCTTTTAAAAAATTTTCAATATCGCCTGCATTAGATTTGGCCTCTTCATATTTTTTTAATTTTTGATAACTTTGTATGCGACTCAAGTCTTCTTTAGTTGTGTTTTTAAAATAAAATAAATTATAGGACTCGATTTTTTTGATATATTCTGATGGCTCAGCAGAATCAAGGTTGATCACAAAAACTTCTGGTAATATCTTTTTTACAATTGAACATTCGATCTTGCTATCGTCAACAAAAACAAATGAATCTAGTCCAAGATTTAAAGTTTTTGAAATTGCTTTTATATTTTTGGCTTTGTCTTCATAGTTTGCTGTGAAAACTGCAAAATCCTCTAACTTTAAAATAATTTGTTTGTGTTTTTTAAAAACATCTTTTGCAATCTTGTCATCATTCTTTGAACATGCGCACAAAGCTATTCCATTTGCAGATAACTTTTTTAAATACTTTTGAAAATTTAAATAGGCTTCACCTTCGGGTGAATTACTGTCTAGTTTAATTCCATTTATTCCATCTTCACCTACTATCCCCCCCCAGAGAGTATTGTCTAAGTCGACAACCACAACTTTTTTTGCCATGCCTAACATTCCTGCAATTCTTCCACACATAGATTTGGCAAGTGGTGGTACTGTTTCCATGTTAAAAGGCTGTTTAGTCAGATGAAATAGTCTAGAATCTTGCCAACTTGCTTCCTTGTTGTTGAAAATTAAATTTTCAATATCTATTAAATTTACATTGTTTGGTAATTTTTCAACTAAAATAGAATTAACCAACCTAACAAAATGAAGATAACCTCCATACCTTACCGAATCTTCGCTGCTAAGACCTGGATTTAATGGAGGATCAAATGTAGTTTGAATAATGTTTCTCTCTATTTTAGACCATGCGTTTAACCACAACTGAGCTTCTTCTTCGGCTTTTTCTTTAATTTTTTTTTTGTCATCATTAATTTTTGGGAAGTATGAGAAGTTGTTTGAAGACGGAATCAATATAAAAAAATCATTTTCTTTATTCCAGAAGTTTCTCCTTAGATCTCTTACATCGTATCTTAGACTCCCAAATTCTGATTCGTATATTTCGGGCTGAATTTTTTTATTAATTAAAAACAGTCTGAGTATCTCTGTAAAATAATTTGTTGTATAGTCTGAACTTATCGAAATTTTAATTTTCTTTTTTAAGTCGTGCTTACTTATTTTAAAGCTTGAAGCATCTTGAGATATTTCTTGTAATCTTGAAACATCAAAATTAATCAATTCATTATCGAATATCTCACTGTGAATTGTTTTTTTGAACATTTCAAAATATTATAACACGAATAATTATTTAATAAACTTTTCCAAATTTGGTTCAAAATACTTTGGTCCTTTCATCACTTTCCCGTGTTCGTTATAAATGGGTTTGCCATCTTCGCTAAGCTTGCTCATGTTTGATCTTTGGACCTCATCAAAACATTTATCCAAATCTATACCAAATGCATGTCCGGCCCCATAAGTTACGTACAAAATATCAGTAAGTGAATCGGCAACTTCTTTAAGATTTTTTTCTTTTATAGCTTCTTCGAACTCGTCTAACTCTTCTTTGATTAAATTATGCCTCAATTTTACTATTTTATCTGATGGAAATTCTGCTTTTGTCTTAACTTCTTGCCCAAAAGTTTCCATAAATTTTTTTACATTATTAAAATTTGTCATAAAATCTCCACAGTTAATTTATAAATTATTTACAATTTTACATGCATAATATAACTTGGTTACATCAATGAAATATAGAACGGAATTTGATTCTATAGGCAAAATAAAAGTTCCTGGTGATAAGTATTGGGGTGCTTCTACTCAAAGATCTAATAAATACTTTGATATAGGAGATTTTCTTGTCAGACCAATTCTAATTCAATCAATAGCAATTGTAAAAAAAGCTGCAGCAATTGTTAACCAAAAAAATCATGATTTAGATAAAAGAATAAGTAGGTACGTTATTAAAGCAGCTGAAGAAGTTATTAAAGGAAAACTTGATGATCATTTCCCACTAAAGGTCTGGCAGACAGGGTCAGGGACTCAAACGAATATGAACGTTAATGAGGTAATTGCAAACAGAGCTATTCAAATGATGGGTGGGAAAATGGGAACTAAAAAGCCTGTTCATCCTAATGATCATGTGAATAAATCGCAATCTACAAATGACGTTTTTCCAACTGCAATGCATATAGCAATTGCGATGAAGGTAAAAAGTAAACTTTTACCTTCGCTCAAATTACTTGAAAAAGAATTGTATAAAAAAGTTAAACAGTTCCGAAGTATCGTTAAATTAGGAAGAACTCATCTCCAAGACGCTACTCCATTAACTCTAGGACAGGAATTTTCAGGTTATCATTCTCAATTAAAAAAATGTATTGATCGAATAGAAAAAGCTCTCAACGAAATATATTTCTTAGCGCAAGGAGGTACTGCTGTTGGTACGGGGCTAAATACTAAAAGAGGTTTTGACAAAAAAATCGTAAAAGAAATAAAAAAAATAACCGGACTTCCTTTTAAGCCCACTAAAAATAAATTTGCAGCACTAGCATCCCATGATCCAATTGTTAATTTTTCTGGAACCATGAATACTGCAGCTGTCTGTTTGATGAAGATTGCGAATGATATTAGATTTTTAGGATCCGGACCTAGAGCTGGATACGGTGAGCTTGTCTTGCCAGAAAATGAGCCTGGCTCTTCTATCATGCCTGGCAAAGTTAATCCGACTCAATGCGAAGCAGTTACTATGGTTTGTGTAAAAGTAATTGGCAATCATAATGGTATAACAATGGCAGGTTCTCACGGACATTTTGAATTAAACGTTTTTAAACCACTAATTATTCACAATATTTTACAGTCTATAAATATCATGGCTGACTCTTCTAAAGCGTTTGCAAATTATTGTATCAAGGGAATTAAAGCAGATAAAAAAAGAATTAAATCACTATTAGAAAATTCTTTAATGTTGGTCACGGCACTTTCGCCAAAGTTGGGTTATGATAATGCTGCAAAAATTGCAAAGAGGGCGCACAAGAATGGCACAACTCTAAAAGAAGAAGTTGTTAAGTCAGGGCTTATCACGGAAAAAGAATTTCTTAAAATTGTAAATCCAAAAAAAATGACGGTACCAAATAAATAATTTTATTCCAGATTGTTGTATACTTCCGCTATAAACTTTTTAATTTTAAAAAAATCTAAAAATCCAAAAACTTCATCTTGAATAACATACTTATTAAATGAATCTTCCACTATATTTAAGTTTTTTCCTTTTAAACTCTCATCATTGACAACCAGTTTGTCTAATCTAACTTTTTTTTGCATCAAATTAATGCTTCCAATACTATTGAAACTAAGATCTTGCTCATTGCTATTGATATTAAATTTTTTGAAAATTCGTTTTCCTTTAGTAGACAAAAAATTAATAAAGAAGTTGACTCTTTGATCCTTGCCCGATCCAAGTAAAGAGATATTAAATTTAAATTTACCATTTTTACCAAGATTAGCCGAACCCCTTGTAATTTTTACATTTCCATTTTCAAATTGTAAAATAAAACTTGTTTCTTCAACTCTTCCTATGAAAGATTCTGTTCTTTTTATGCGCACTTTTACTTCTCCATTTATTTTTTTACTAATATTAATTCTGCTCGATGAGCTAGTTTTATTAAACGAAGCAAAATACAGAAAAAGTTTTCTTAAATTCACTCTATTTATGTCAAGATTTAAATCAAAATAAAAATTATTTTTAAAATTGATATTTCCATTTAATTTTGAATTTAAAAATTTATTTCTGAAGAAAGACTCGGAAATTTTATAATTGCCATTGCCTTCAAAATTTAAAAGTAAAATATTATTAAGAATTTTTAAATTCAATTTTCCTGATGTTTTTTTTAAATTACTATCTTTGTCAAAAATTATTTTTAAAAATGTATCGAGTTTTGGTATTGAAAAATCTAAATATTTTTCTTCATTCTCCTTATCTGTAAAATTTATTTTAAACTTATTTTTAGCAAAAATGCCATTTATAAAAAATTTTTGCTCATTTTCATTTAAATTATTTTTAAAATTAAAGTCATTAATTGAAATGCTATTATTCTGTTCATCCTGAAAGAAAATTTCACAACCTTTTATTTTCAAATTGCTAATTTTATTTTTTTGAAAATATTCTAGGTAGCTTCTAAATTGCGAGGAAAATATTTCAATTTTTTGATTTTTAATATGAACTTTCTTTATTTTAATTTTATCTAAAGAATCTAATTTTGATGGTGAAATAAAAAAATCAGTTTTTTTTAAAATAATTGGTTTTTTTGTTGAGTCTTTGAGATATATCTCAAGATCATTTACAGTGATTCTAGGTTGAGGAAAAAAATAATAGGATATTTCACCTTTAATTTTGGATTGAACTTTAAGATGATTGTCTATTTTTTTTTTAAAAACTTCTTTATTAGACTCATAGTCAAAAAAAACTGGTCTTAGCAGATAAGAAAGTAATAGTATAATAATTGCAAGAAACGAGCCAATAATAAGGTTCCGTCTATTTATAAATTTTTTTATGTTGTTAATATTTTTTTTATTTAAGTAAGACTGAACAATTTTAATAGCTGAAGTTTTCATTACTTTGTTTTATAAGCAGTATAAAGTTAAAAATAAAGTACTTCGTGATGAAAAATTTTTTAAATGAATTAAATGAAAATCAACGTTCTGCTGTTTTAAATACAGAGGGCCCGACTTTAGTTGTCGCAGGTGCTGGTTCGGGTAAAACAAAAGTTCTTACATCAAGATTGGCATACATTGTAAAAGAAAAGAAAGCTTGGCCAAATCAAATTCTTTGTGTCACTTTTACTAATAAAGCGGCAAAAGAAATGCATGATAGAGTATTAAGAAATTTAGGAGGCAAATTAAGCTCTTTATCTTGGCTTGGTACATTTCATGCTATTAGTGTTAAGTTCTTAAGGAGACACGCACAAGCGGTCGGTTTAAAAAGTAACTTTACGATTTTAGATACAGATGACCAAAAAAAATTAATAAGAAATATATCTAAAGCTGAAAATATTGATGCAAAAAAAATTTCACCGCAGTTTATATTGGCTTTTATTGACCAATGGAAGAATAAGGGTCTTCTGCCTGATGAGGTTAAATTAACTAAAAAAAATATTTTTGAAAACCAAATTTTAAAAGTTTACAAAATTTATCAGAGGAAAATAATAGATTTAAATTCGTGTGACTTTGGAGATCTGATACTTTATTGTGTTAAATTATTTGAAAAAAATCCAGATATAAGAAAAATCTATTCAAATAATTTTAAATATATACTAGTTGACGAATATCAGGACACAAATTTCATTCAAAATAAATGGCTAAATCTTATTGTTAATAAAAATCAAAATATATGCTGTGTTGGGGATGATGATCAATCAATTTATAGTTGGAGGGGTGCAGAGATAAAAAATTTTTTAAATTTTGACAAAGTCTATCCTGGTTGCAAAATTTTTAGACTTGAACAGAATTATAGATCTACAAAAAATATTTTGGATGCTGCATCATTTTTGATTTCGCACAACAAAGATCGTTTAGGGAAAAAACTTTGGACAAATGGTGACAAGGGTGATTTGGTTAAATTAAATTGTTATAAAAATGGAAAAGAGGAAGCTAGAGAAGTAGGTGATGTTATTGAAGAAAATATTAAAAAAAGGAATTCTTTAAACGACATAGCTATATTAGTCAGAGCTATATATCAAACTCGAGAATTTGAAGAAAGATTTTTAAAAATAGGAATTAATTATAGAATAATTGGGGGAATCAAGTTCTATGAGAGGGCCGAGGTTAAAGATGCTATTTGCTATTTGAGGATTGTTAACCAGAAATTTGATGATTTGGCATTTGAAAGAATAATAAATACCCCAAGAAGAGGTTTGGGCAATGTAACGATAAAACAATTACACGAGTTTTCATCTAAAAATAAAATTTGTTTAGAGGACTCTGCTCGTAAGATAATTGAATTAAATTTATTTAAACCAAAAACGAAATCTTTAATAAAACAATTGTTGGGATTAATAGATAAATGGAGGTCAGATTTGAAAAAAAATAAACATTATGATCTTATGAAAATTATTTTAGACGACTCTGGTTACTCGGCGATGCTTAAAAATAAAAAAGATTTGGAAAATGAGGATAGAATAGAAAATTTAAAAGAACTTTTAAGAGCAATGAATGACTACGATAATTTACAGGGATTTTTGGAACATGTTGCTTTGGCTACATCGATCGATCAAACTTGGGGCGATGAAAGAGTAAATATAATGACAATGCATGCCGCGAAAGGTTTGGAGTTCAACACAGTTTTTTTACCAGGTTGGGAAGAAGGTCTGTTTCCTCACCAAAAATCTTTAGAAGAAAAAGGAGATTTTGCTTTAGAAGAGGAAAGAAGATTGGCCTACGTTGGTGTAACAAGAGCTAAAAAAAATGCCTACATATCTTTTGCTACACAAAGAGCTTGGCACGGTGAGTGGATAGATAGTTTGCCTTCAAGATTTGTAAATGAACTTCCTGAAGATGGTGTAGAAAAAAATGAATCACCTGTAAAAGAAATTTCTGATGATTTTGATTTTAATCAAGATAATATATTTGATGATAACGAGGAATATAGAAGTCCTGGATGGGCACGGCTTAAAAAAAAATTGCTCAAATAATGAAAAATTTTATTAAACTCTTTGAAAGATATAAAATTAAAGGATTTATAATTCCAAAAAACGATGAGTATTTTAATGAATACGCTCATTCATCAAAAGATAGATTGAAGTTTATATCAAATTTTTCTGGTTCTGCTGGGTTTGCGGTTATATTGAAAAATAAAAATTACCTATTTGTTGACGGCAGATATACTACTCAAGCCCGTTATCAATCTGGCAAAAAATTTAAAGTTATAACAATCCCCAATCAACTTCCTAAAGATGTTATAAAACCTGATAAAAAAATTGTTCTTGGTTTTGATCCTAAATTACATACAGAAAAACAAATAAATTTTTTATTTAGTATTAAAAATGTTGCCCTAAAATCTATTCCCAAAAACTTAGTAGATATGGTTTGGTCTAATAAACCAAAAAGTCTTTCCAGGCCTTTTTTTTCTATTTCATCAAAAAATGCCGGTGAAAAGAGCACTAGAAAAATTATACGAGTAAAAAATATACTTAAGAAAAATAAAGTTGACTATTTGCTAGTAACGGCTCCAGAGAATGTTGCTTGGGTTTTAAATATCAGAGGTTATGATACATCATATTCTCCAATTCCAAATGCAAGATTGTTGTTGGATAAAAATGGAGAAGCAAATATTTTTACAAATCCAAAAAAAATAACAAAGATAAAAAGAATCACAGCAAAAATTCATGATGAAAAAAATTTTGAAAAAATTTTGATTCGTCTATCAAATAAAAAAATTTGGTTAGATAGTTGGTCTTGTTCTATTTTCTATAAAAATTTATTACAAAAGAAAAACAAAATTATAGAAAAAACTGACCCGATACACTTTCTTAAATCAATAAAAAACAATACTGAAATTAAAAACATAAAAAAAAGCCATTTAATTGATGGGATAGCATTAACTAAATTTCTATTTTGGTTAAAGAAGAGCTTTAAAAAGAAAAAAATTACCGAAATATCTGCACAAAAAAAATTAGAAAATTTTAGAAAGATGAATCCTGCTTATAAGTTTCCAAGTTTTAATACAATTTCTGGATCAGGTCCGAATAGCGCAATTATACATTACAAAGCCTCCATTAAAACAAACAGAATTTTAAAAAAAGGAGAGATATACTTGGTCGACTCGGGAGGGCAGTATTATTTCGGGACCACAGATGTTACAAGAACAATTTCTTTGGATAACAAATCTAATTTTGTAAAAGATGTTTATACCCGTGTTTTAAAAGGACATATTGCTGTTTCAAATTTTAAAATTAAAAAAAATTCAAATGGATCGCAAGTTGACAGAAGTGCAAGAAAATTTTTAAAAAAAATAAAATTGGATTATCCACATGGGACAGGTCATGGAGTAGGATATTTCTTAAATGTTCACGAGGGTCCACAATCCTTCTCTAAAAATAATAAGGTGAATTTAAAGGATGGGATGGTTATTTCAAATGAGCCCGGATACTACAAGAAGGGATCTTTTGGTATAAGAATTGAAAATCTTGTTTATATCAAAAAAAATAAATTTGAAGAATTAACTATAACTCCAATTGAAAAAGATTTAATAAATAAAAAAATTCTTAATAATGATGAGATTAAGTGGATAAACACTTATCACAAAAAAGTAAGGAAAAATTTGTCTAGATTTATGAATTTCAATGAAAAAAAGGACTTGTTAAAAGCATGTTCAGCTATTTAACAATTTGTACCAATTTTCCTCCGTCATTATATTTATTTTAAGTTCTTTAGCCTTTTCAATTTTCTTTTTAGTTGGCTTTGAATTTCCAATCACAAGGTAATCTAGTTTTTTTGAAACCGAACCAAGTATTTTAGCTCCATTCTCTTCCGCTATTGCTTTGGCTTCTGACCTACTCATTTTTTCAAATCCCCCTGTAAACATTATGTTTTTATTACTAAACTTTCCTTTTTTATTTATTTTTTTAAAGTCCTCTATACTTAAGACAGACATTAAGGACTGTATAATAGTTGAATTTTTTTGGTTAGAGAAAAAATCTTCTATAGAATTTACCTGTGTATCTCCTATACCATCTAAATCGCACAAATTTACTAAAATATCCTTTCTTTTTTTTGGATTAAACAATTCTGAAAATTTCCTGTGAGTTTTAAAAAATGCTGATAAAATTTTAGCATTTTCTTGTCCTATATGCCTAATGCCAATCGAATATATAAATCTCTCTAAAACTATTTTTTTTGAGTTGTTTATGGCATTTTTTAAATTTTTTATAGAAAGTTTGCCCCATCCCTCTAATTTTTCTATTTTATTATAATTCAAATTAAAAATATCCACTGGCTCCCTAAGGAATTTTAAATCCCAAAAATTATCTACAACCTTTTTTCCTAGACCCTCAATATCAAAAGCATCTTTTGAAACGATATGCTTTAATTTTTCTTTTGCTGTAAAATCACACTCATAACCTCTTGTGCATCTTCTTACTGCATCAGTTTTCTTTGTATTTAAACTGATTTCTTTTTTTGTGGGAAAACCACAGAGACATTTTTCAGGAAATAAAAACATTTTACTACTTTTTTCTCTTTTTGACTTATCAACGGCAAGCACTTGGGGAATCACGTCGCCGGCTCTTTGAATTATTATTGTATCGCCAACTCTAATATCTTTTCTATTAATTTCATCCTCATTGTGTAATGTTGCATTAGAAACTACAACACCACCGACCGTAACAGGATCAATTTTGGCAACTGGTGTTATTGCTCCTGTTCTTCCTACTTGAATAGCAATTTCCCTTATCTTTGAAGATGCTTTGACAGAAGAAAATTTATATGCAACTGCCCATCTAGGCGAATTGGATGTTGACCCAAGTCTATTTTGAAATTTAAGATCATTTACTTTGTATACTAATCCGTCTACATCATAATCTAATTCTGATCTGGTACTCTCAATTTCTGAATGGTTTTTTTCAATTTCATCTATTGAGCTTACTATTTTACAATTAGAATTCACATCGAAACCCCAGGATTTAAGTTGTTTAAGTAACTCTGATTGTTTTTTAAAAATTTGTGGTTTTATTTCTCCTGTACCATATGCAAAAAATTTTAAAGGTATTTTTGCAGTTTCCTTAAAGTCTTTTTGTCTCAACGAACCGCCTGCAGCATTTCTTGGATTTGCAAATTTATCTTTGATACTGACAAAATCTCTTTTTCCAATGTAAACCTCTCCTCTTACCTCAATAACTTTGGGAGCATTATTTATTAATCTTGGTATTTCTCTTATGGTTAATAAATTTTCGGTTATATTTTCGCCAAAAATACCATCGCCTCTTGATAGACCGTAAATTAGTTTTCCGTTTTCATATCTTAATGATGCAGATATACCATCAATTTTTGGTTCTGAGGAAAGATCTATATCATGCGAAATATTTAAAAAATTTTTAATTTTTTTTATAAAATCGATCATATCTTCTTTTTCAAAAGCATTTCCAAGAGAAAGCATTTGTTTTGTATGTTTGATCTTCTTGAATTTTTCAGATGGTTTGAATCCGATAATATTTTGAACACTCTTTGAGCTTTTTAAAAAAGCATATGTCTTTTCTAAATTAATTAGTTCTTTCTTAAGATTATCAAATTTTTCGTCAGATATTAATGGTTTGTCTTTTTCAAAATATGCCTTGTTAAATTTATTAAATTTTTTAATTTTTTGGTTGTAAATTTTTAATATTTTTTTTTTATCAGTCATCCATCATCAACATCTTTTTTATAGTTCTTTTTATTAGACCCTGTTCTTTTTTACTTTTTACAATTTTAGTCTCTGCATAGTCTTTGTTTAAAATCTTATAGGATCTCTTGTACCATTCGCTCGAGTTATAATTGTATCCAAGCAAAGCAGCGGCGGCATTGGCTTCCTCATTTAATCCAATTTTATAATATATTTCAACTAAACGAAATAAAGCTTCTTCAATAAAAATAGTATTCTCGTAATCCTTTACAACAGTTTTTAATCTATTTATTGCTGCAATCCACTTTTCATTTTTAATATAATAACGTGCAACATACATTTCCTTTGCGGCCAACTGATTTATAACCAATTCAAGTTTATATTTTAAATCTATAGCATAGTCTGTTTCAGGGTATTTCTTTAAAAAGAATTCAATCTTTTCTTTAGATTTTAAAAGAGGATCTATATCTTTCTCCTCAGAAAGTATCTGTTCGTAATAACTAATTGCGATTAAATAATGAGCATAGTCTAAATTTTTACTAGCAGGATAAGTTTTAGTGAATCTTTCAAGTCCAGAAATTGCTTCAGTATAAAAGTTTATTGCATAAAAACAATATCCGGACATCAATGCGGACTTTGCTGCCCACGCAGATTGAGGCAATAAAATCTCTGCTTCTCCAAATTTTTTTTGTGCAAAAAAGTAGTCTGACTTTTCTATAGCTTCTAATCCCTCTTTGTAAACTGCTATAGCCTGTTCCTGTGGAGGTAAAGAATTATCTATAATCTTTTTTTCTGGTGACCCACAATTAGATAGAAAAATTAAGATAATAAAATATATAACTCTCTGCATAACAGAAGTAATAACAAAAAAATCTGTTTTGGTAAAATTAAGTTTTATAATTAAGCGTTTACTGCGAGTCTCTTGTTAAGAGGAAGGATTTTTCTTACGTTTGAAGAAGCTTCGCTTTCAACTAGGTCATAGTTTGTTTTATCTGCAAAAATCTTTTTCAAAAACTTATTTGTCAAAGCGTGTCCGCCGTGAACACATTCTACCGAACCGATAACTCTAGCACCAGAAAGCATGAAGTCACCCGCCAAGTCAAGTATCTTGTGATTTACAAATTCTTTTTTAGATCTTAGCCCACCTTCATTGAGCACTTTGTTTCCTTGAACGACAACTGCATTATCTAATGAGCCACCTTTTGCTAAGCCTATAGATTTAATTTCTTCTATATCCTCATACAAACAAAAAGTTCTTGCTGCGTAAATATCTTCTAAATTTTTTTCTCTAAAATTTACACTGTTTGCTTGAGTTTGTATTAAAGGACTTTTTTTATATTCCAATGTAAATTGGACTTCAAATTTATTTATAGTTGGACTTATGTTTATCAATTTGTCCTCTTCCTTTAACTCTACTTTCTTTTTAATTTTGATAAATTTTCTCTTACCTTTTAAATTTTTAAGTCCGCAATTTTGAATAATTTTAACGAAATCTTTTGCTGATCCATCCATTATTGGGACTTCGGGACCATTCAAATTAATAACTAGGTTATCAATTCCACAGATATAAAGTGCAGCCATTAAGTGTTCAATGGTAGAAACGCTTGTTCCAAATTCATTTTCTATTTTTGTACAAAGTTTTGCTGAAGATACATTATTGAAATTTGCTATAACTTCATTATTATTTTCTAAATCGGTTCTTTTAAAAATTATTCCAGAGTTAGAATTTGAAGGAACTAGAGTTACATTAACATTTTCTCCAGAATGAAGTCCTATCCCCGAGAAACTGATTTCATTAACTAGTGTCTTTTGATTTTTGTCCCACATGATGAAAGTTATACAAAAATAGAAATTTAAACTTAAGACAACTAATGTTACGAAAGGCTACGACAAAGATTATTTAAAAAAACGCGAGAAAACACCTGAAAATAAGGATTTTTTCTGCTGAACAAAAGGAATAGCTTCGGCGTGCCAACCTTTAAAAGTTAGCTCGGCTGCACCAAGTAAGGGCAAGTCGTCCAAAGTAATGGATTTAAAAATAATTTTATCAGAATCATAATCTAAATATGTCTTGAATATATCTAAGTGATTTTTTTGAAAAACTTTGTTTTCAAATACAAAATACATATGTGAAATTTTATTTTTAAAATATATTAAATTGGAATTTTTATTAAATAAATAATTCATTATCTCCTGAATTCTTGAATGAATAATATCACTTAAATGCGAACAACTTAGTTTTGTAAATTGTGATTCCTTAAAAAATTTTTCATCTATATATTTTGTTTTATTTTCATTTTTTTTGTTAAAATTTAATTCATTTAATATTGATCTGGCTTCATCATCTTTAATTGAACAAAGTTGAGATAAATCTCTATAAATAGAATTCGTTCCAAATGGAAATGTTTTAAAAAAAACTAATGTAGAATTTTCGTAGATGGATATTGTACTTAATTCATCATCAATATTTAAAAGAAAAAAATTTTTTAGACTACTTTTTTCGTTTATAAAATTTATACCCGTCACCAAAGGTCTACATAACAATCTATCTACCTTTAAATCATTATTTTCAAATAAGCTTTTAATATTCTTAACATTATTTTTTGGCAATGAAACAAAAGTCATTTGCAAACCTAAATGATCTCCAAAAATATTTAAAGGAATCTTGTCTCGTCTTTTTTTATCTAAATAAAAATTTGAATTTAAGATATGAAGTATAGAATTTTTTTCTTCATTTTGTGAAATTGAAATCTTGCCCTCATTTAATATGTAGTCGAAATCTCTTTTTTCAACTTTTGCACCATTCAAATTTTTAAATGAAGTAACATTGGTTGAAGACATTTCTCTTTGATTGATTATTAAATTAATACTTTCAAAAACTTTGTCTAATTTTTCCTCTATTTCTTTTATGTCTTTTGAAACTATTTCTGTTGCAACATCTAAATCTGTGACTAGTCCATTTTTAATCCCAAGATTTTTTGAATTTTTTTTTGTTATAAGATTATAATTTAAATTATCTTCTGCTTGAAAAACTGCGTACCTAATTTCTTGGTCATTTATTTCAGCAAATAATTTTTCTTTATTTTTTTCCATTATCTCATTATTAACTCGTTTTCGATTCTAAAATCATATACTTTAAATTTTTTAAAAGTACTCTTTTCATAAATTTCTAAAAATTTAGTAACAGATTTCTCATAATTTTCTGGGGGTAACTTTATTAATTTTCCATCCTTGAGCTGGAGGTCCCATCTATTTATACTGTGGTAAATAAATTGTTTAACCAATTCTAAATTTAATTCCGTTTTTTTCAGATTCGAATAAAAATTTGAAAACTTTTCATTAGCACCATCTCCATAAACATTTGGTAAATCTTCAAATTGATAATTTTTATTTTTTATAATTTTATTATTTTCAAGTAGGATGTATTTTTCTCCCTTACTATCCAAGTAAACCCCTATTGGAAAATCTTCAATAACGGTAATTTTAATTTTATTTGGGTAAATTTTTTTGATCTCAAGTGAATTAATGAAGTCAATATTTTCTATAGTTTCATCAAAATCACTATTTTTTAAAAAAATAAGATTTTTATTTTTAATTATGTTTAGATTTTTTTCTAATTTTTCTTTATTGGAATATTTTATTCCTTCAATTAAAATATTTTTTATTGAAAAAAAGCCAGAATTGCTGTCTTTTTTTCCTTGAAGGTTATATGTGCTTAAGAAAACAAATAAAAGAATCCATAAAAAAAAGTTTTTTTTCATCTGTTTAGACTTGCGTCTTTAATCATCCATTCTACTAATTTAACAAATGGAATTTTAACAAACTTTGCAATCTCTGGGACTAATGATAGATCGGTCATTCCTGGTTGGGTATTTAACTCCAAAATAAAAAAAGTTCCCTTGTAGAATCTAAAGTCACATCTAGTAATTCCTCGACAACCTAAAATCTTATTTACTTTTTCAGATATTTTTAGAACTTCTTTATATTTTTTATTTGAAAGTGATGCGGGCATTATATGCTCTGTTTTTGATGATTTTTTGTATTTGGCTTTATAATCATAAAATTTTCTTTTTGGTCTAAGTTCTATTGCTCCTATTGCTTTTCGACCCATAAGGGCAACTTGAATTTCTTGTCCCGGTATATAAGTTTCTACAATTAAATTTTCATATTTTTTATTTAAAACAGCAAATTCTTTTTTTAGTATTTTCAAATTTTTACAAATTTTTACACCAATACTTGACCCTTCATCGTTAGGTTTGATTACTACTGGAAAGCGTACTTTGTTTTTTTTAATTTTTTTAATAAAATTTAAATTTTTATATTCTTCTTTGCTGATATAAAAAAATTTGGGAGTTTTAATGTTATTTTTTACAAAAAGTTTCTTAGAAAGATATTTGTTCATTGCCAACATTGACGATAAGACTCCAGAGTGGGTATAAGGTTTTCGAAAATATTCAAAGAAACTTTGCATTTCTCCATCCTCCCCACTTTTTCCATGAAGAGCATTAAAAACTACGTCTGATTCTATATTTTTAATATCAAAAATAGATGAAAACTTTGGATCAAATTTTATAACTTTGTATCGCAATTTTTTTATTGCTTTTATGCAAGATTTTCCTGTCTCTAAACTTATTTCTCTTTCTTTTGATGTGCCCCCTTGTACCACAAGGATTTTTTTTTTCGACATTATTACTTATTCCCAATTATTTTTATTTCTAACTCAAGCTCTGTACCAGTTTTTTTAAAAACTTTTTCTTTTACTTTGTTTATCAAATTTTCAATGTCTGAGGAACTAGCGGTTCCATTGTTTAAAAAAAAATTATTATGCTGTTGTGAAATACTAGCTCCACCAACCTTAAGACTTGAGCATTCTGATTGCTTTATTAGCTCCCAAGCCTTTTTATGGGGGGGGTTTTTAAATGTGCTACCACAAGTTTTAACTCTTGAAGGCTGACTTTCTTTTTTCTTATTAATTAATTGTTTTTTCTTTTCTAAAATATTTTTCTTTTTTGACGTCTTTCCTTTTAAAATTGCACTTAAAATTATTAAGTTTTCTTTAATACTGCATCCTCTGTAAAAAAAGTTCATTTGATCTTTTGAAAAAGTTTCTATTTCCCCATTTAAATTTATAGTCTTCATTGAATGAAATATTTTTGATATATCATCTCCATAGCATCCGCTATTCATAACAATAGCACCGCCTATACTGCCTGGTATGCAAGAAAGAAATTCAAATCCTGATATTGAATTTTCTGCAGCAAAATCTGAAAGTCTCTTGTCCATAGTAGCTGCGCCTACTTCAATTTGATCCTCATTTAATAACTTTGTAAAAGAAAATTTATTTCCCAACTTAATTACAACTCCATCAAAACCACCGTCTCTGAAAAGAGTATTGGAACCAGCTCCTAAAATATGAAATTTATCATTCTCATTTTTATTATTTTTCAAAAATTCTTTCAGCTCATCAACTGATTGTAGTTTAAAAAGTATTTTTGCAGGTCCTCCTAGATTAAACCAATTATACTTAGATAGTTTTTCATTTTCATATATAAATTTCATTTTATATAATTATTTCCCTCATCCACTTTGTTATTGATCCTGCCCCCATACCTATTATTAATTCATTGCTTAATAAGTTTTTTTTAAAAAATTTGTTTAGTTCTTCTTGTCCTTTAATTAATATTACCTGGGTATTTGAATTTTTAGCTATTAATTTTGCAAATTCAACTTCATTGTAATTTTTGTTAATTTTTTCCCCGGCTGAATAAACTGGGCACAATATTAATTTGTCAGAAGAATGAAATGAAAAAGAAAATTCTTTTTCTAACAATTTAATCCTAGAATATCTATGTGGTTGAAAAACAGATATTATTTTTCTTTTTGGGTTTATTTTTTTTAAACTTTGTAATACAGATTTTATTTCTGTTGGATGATGAGCATAATCATCAAAAAAATCATTTCCATTAGATCTTAAAACCCTAGTCATCCGTCTTTGAATTCCGGCAAACTCCCTTAATGATTTTTTTATAGTTTTTAAGTTAATACCTATATAAGAACACAATGCAATAGCAGCAACAGAGTTTAAAATATTATAAGAACCAATTAAATTAACTTTGATTTTTTTGATTATTTTTTTCTTAGATAGCGGCATGTTAATTCTTAAATCAAAAATTGAGTAGTTTTTTTTAAAAACTGCATTAAATATTCTATAATTAGCTTTCTTATTAAAACCATAAGTCAAAAAATTCTGGTTTTTTGTTTTAGTAACGATTTTTTTTAACTCCTTGTCATCAATACAAACAAAACTTTTTCCAAAAGCAGGTGTTTTATTTATAAAATTTTCAAAGGATTTTTTTAAATTTTTAAAACTCTTATAAAAGTCCAAATGTTCTTGATCAACATTTGTTACCACGGAATAGTTAATAGGCAAATTTAAAAAACTTCCGTCAGATTCGTCAGCTTCTAGAACTGACCAATCGCCTTTTCCTAATTTAGCACTTCCTCCTAAAGAATTAATAACTCCTCCATTAACAATTGTTGGATCTAGTTTTGCTTCAGAAAGTATTTTTGCAATCAATGATGTTGTTGTAGTTTTGCCGTGTGATCCTGTTATGACGATATTTTTTTTTAATGATACAACATGACCTAGCATTTCCGCTCTTTTAAAAATCTTAATTTTTTTTTTTTTGCAAGCAATTATTTCAGGATTATTATTTTTGATTGCTGAGGATCTAACAACAATAGTTGCGTACTTTAGGTTTTCCTTGCTATGTTTAGTAAATACCTTGATGCCAATTTTTTTACATCTTTCCACATTTTTGCTATTAGATAGATCACTACCCTGGACATTAAATCCCATTCTTTTCATTACCTGAGCTAAGCCACTCATGCCGATTCCACCAATACCAATAAAATGAATCTTTTCTTTTGCACCTATTCTAATTTTTTTCATTTAAAAATTTCTCAATAAAATTACCAACTATTAAAAGTGAATCTTTGTCCGAGTGTTCTGCCATTTTGCTTTTTAGTGAAAGTAATTTTTCTCTATTTTTATTAAGATCCTCTAAAATTTCAAACAGTTTAGGGAAGATAAGTTTTTCTTCCAGCAAAAAACAATAACCTTTTTTTTCAAAGTTTAAGGCATTTTCAAATTGATGATTATCTGCCGAGGAAGGTAAAGGTATAGCAATAAAGGGGATTCTTAAATTAAGAAGCTCTGCAACAGATGATGCTCCTGATCTAGTGATTGCTAAATCAGAAGCCTGATAATGCTCTGATAGCTTTTCTGAAAAAGAAAACAATTCAAAGTTTACTTTATTTTTCTCGTATATTTCTTTAATATCTTGCATCTGTTTGTCTAAACACTGTTGATAGATTTTGAATTTTATATTCCTTTTATAACACTGAACTATAGTATTTGTAATTTTTTCTCCAAATACTTTTGCAGATTGACTACCTCCCATAATAAGAACTGACAATTCCTGATTGTTCTTTTTTTTGTTATTATTTTTTTTCAGTTCAAAAATTTCTTCTCTAAGTAAATATCCAGAAACAAAAATTTTTTCACTGTATTTTTTGTTTATACCCAGTATATTTTTGTTGCAAACTAATATTTTTTTAACTATGGGCAAAAGAGCTCTGTTAGCCCTTCCTAAAACCTGATTATTTTCATAAATAATTATTGGTATTTTAAGTAAATAAGAAGCAACACAAACGGGAAAGGAAGAATAGCCTCCCATTCCAAGAACTAATTTCGGATTATTTTTTTTTAAATAAAAAAATGAATATATAGTAGCTAAAATTATTTTACCTAAATTTAAGATTACTTTAAATAAGTTTTTTTGGAAAATGGATCCGGTATTAATTATTTTTACATTTTTTTTATTTTGGAAATATTTTAATCCCCTTTTATCCGAGAAAATTTCTATTTCAAATTTATCTTTTAGATAATTTGATAAACTAGAAGCTGGAAACACATGCCCACCTGTTCCACCTGTAGCAATAATTATTCTTTTTTTCTCTGTCATTTTAATTTCTCAAAGTTGAAGAAGTATAATTTAAAATTATTCCAGCCAATATTCCGCTAGAAAGTAGGGAAGAACCACCATAGCTTAAAAAAGGAAGTGTCATGCCAGTTGTCGGCAAAAGATTAGCGTTAACACCAACATGAATAAACGTCTGAAATAATAGTAAAGAAATTAATCCAGTTAATGCAAGTTTGTAGAAATTATTATTTAAATTTATAATTCTTCTAATAACCCTAAAAGCAATAAAAAGAAAAATAGAAATTATTAATATTGAAATTATAGATCCAAATTCTTCACTTATAACGGCTATCACATAATCTGTGTGAGCTTCTGGTACGCTTTCTTTAAGAATTCCTTCTCCCATTCCTTGTCCTTTTAAACTTCCCTCTTTTATCGCTTCGGTTGCCCTGGTTGCTTGAAAGTTCCCGCTCTTTTCAGGATCTAAAAAAGATGTAATCCTCGAAATAATATAATCAAATCTTTCAGGGATAAAATATACCAAAGTTGATAATATTAAACTGATAAAGCCAAACATCAAAAAAAGTAAATAAATATTAAAACCAGAGATAAAAATTATTGAAATCCATGTACAGACTAATAATACTGATTGTCCAAGATCAGGTTGCAAAACAAGCAAAAAAATTATTATTGAAAGCATAAAAAGAGATAAAAAATAGGATAAATTTAAATTTTTTATCCAGTGAGAAGATATAATTTGAGCAACAATTAAAATAAAAAACGGTTTAATAAACTCAGTGGGTTGAAATCGAAATATATACAAATTTAACCATCTCTTTGCTCCTTTAACCTCTATTCCAAAGAATGGAACTAGAATCATAGTAATTAAAAAAAGTAAAAACGCTGGCAATAAAATTTTATTTAGAAGATTTGTGTTAAATAATGATATGGCAATCATTAGAAAAAAAGATAAAAGTGCATACAAAAGATGCTTCTGAAAAAAGAAATAATAATCCTTATTTAGTCTTTCATCGGCTATGAAAGATGTTGACGAAAAAGAAAAAAACAAACCTAATATAAAAAGAGAAACAAAACTTATAAATATTTGTTTGTCTAAATTTCTCCAATAATTTTTAGTTTTAAAAAAATTAAATTTTGTATTTTCAGATATATTTTCTTGCATAACTTTTTATCAATCTTTTAAAATGATTACCTCTTTCTTCAAAATTTTTAAATTGATCATATGAGGCACTGGCGGGACTTAACAAAATTGTAATTTTTTCGTCCCTAATATTTTTTATATCTTTAAAAATAGAGATTATAGCACTATTTAATGTTTTGGATAATTGAAAATTGACTTGACCCTTTAGTTGGGCCTGAAAAATTTTCATGTAATTTCCAATTATATAAGATTTGACTACTTTTTTTTTTAATTTTTTTAAATTAAATTTATCTCCTAATTTTGGTTTTCCACCTACTATCCAAAAAATTTTTTTATAGCTTTGAAGAGCAAATTTTGTTGATTGAAAACTTGTTGCCTTTGAGTCGTTAATAAAAACTTTATTATTTTTCTTAAAAAATATTTCTTGTCTATGTGGCAAACCTTTAAAAGATTTTAACGATTTAATAAAAGATTTATTGCTTATTTTTAATATTTTGGACAATGCAAAAACAAAGCTCATATTTTCATCATTGGCTTGGGAATTTAAATAATTATTTTTAATTTTATTTTTTATTTTTTTATAGCTTTTTTCCGTTACAAATTTTAACTTTCCTAAATAGTTTTCTACTTTGTACTTTTTTGAAAGTTTTCTATTATTAAGAAATGCAAAATGATTCTTCTCTTGATAGGAAAAAATTTTAAATTTTGAATCAATATAATTTTTCATTGATCCATGCCAATCTAAATGATCATTAGTTATATTTAATATTAAAGCATAATTAGGTCTTATAAACTTTGAATATGAAAGTTGGAAAGATGAAGCTTCAATTATAATTAATGGATTCTTTTTCAAATCTAAACTTAAAACTGGATTTCCTATATTCCCGCCTAAACGAGTATTGAATTTATTTTTTTTTAATAAGTGTTCTAAAATCTTGCATGTAGTTGATTTTCCATTTGTTCCTGTCACAACAATCGATTTTGTCTTGGAATTTAACATATAAAATAAATCTAAATCGGTAATAATTTTAGATTTATTCTTTAATAAAGTTTTTTTTAATTCTGATTTTTTTAAATTTATTCCAGGACTAACTATTATATAATCAACCCAATTAACTAATTTTAAAAAAAGTTTCTTTTTTTTCAATTTTAAATTAAATCTTTTCCTTAAAGCTTTATTATCATCCCATAGAAAATAATTTTTAAAGCCAACTTTATTAAAATATTTTATTACTGAACGTCCTGTTGTACCTAGACCATAAATTGCAAAAGTTTTTTTGCTTAAATTTAAAGGTGTATTCATTAATTTTTAACGAAGTTTTAAAGTGGCTAGACCTACTAGCGACAAAATTATAGCGATTATCCAAAATCTAATAACAACTGTGGACTCAGCCCAACCCTTTTTCTCAAAATGATGGTGTATGGGTGCCATCATGAAAACTCTTTTTCCAGTTAACTTAAATGAAATTACTTGAATAATGACTGATACTGTCTCTAAAACAAAAAGACCACCTACAATCGCAAGAACTATTTCGTGTTTAACTATTATTGCAACTGAAGCAACGGAACCTCCTAGGGATAAAGATCCTGTATCGCCCATAAATATTTTTGCCGGAGGGGCGTTGTACCAAAGAAATCCTAAACAAGATCCTACTATTGATCCACAAAAAATCGAGAGCTCTCCTACATCTGGTATATATTGAATTTGAAGATATTCAGAGAAGATCGTATTTCCAACAACATAGCAAATTAAAGAAAAAGAAAGCGCCACTAACATTACTGGGACAGTTGCAAGTCCGTCAAGGCCATCTGTTAAATTTGCTGCATTGGAAGAACCTATAATTACAAAAATGCCAAATGGAATAAAAAATAGACCCATATGCCAAATGAGATTTTTAAAAAAAGGAAAGTATAAATTTGATATACTTTGGTGGTCAGTTAAGTAAACCAAGGTTAATATAGCAACTAATGAAATTAATAATTGCCAAAAAAACTTCATTTTTGCATTAATTCCTGAAGAATTTTTAAATTTAATCTTTAAATAGTCATCTACAAAACCTAATAAACCAAGACTTGTACAAACGAAAAGCACAATCCATATATAAATATTTTTTAAATCTGCCCACATAAGAGTGCTGGTTATTATTCCAATTAGTATCATAAGTCCTCCCATGGTAGGCGTTCCACTCTTCTTAATAATATGATCGATTGGACCATCTTGTCTAATTGGTCCAGTAATTTGTTTTTTTGAAAAGTACTTTATTAAGGGATTACCAATTAAAAAAATAATAACTAAAGATGTAACTACTGAAAGTCCAATTCTAAATGTAATGTATTTAAAAACATTCAAGAAAGAAAAAGTGTCAACCAACGAAGTTAAAAAACTATAAAGCATTTACCTCTTTTCCTATAAATTTTTTTGATACCTCGTGCAGCTTAGTTGCATTGGAACCTTTGATCATTAAAAAATCACCATTATTTAAAACTTTTGAAATTTTATAATTAAAAGACTTTAAATCTCTCAGTATTGCTCCTTTTTTACTTTTTTTTAACAACTTATATGTTTCGGTTGATCTTTTCCCATAAACAAATGTTTTATCAATGTCACTTTTATTTATAAATTTGGAAATTTTTTTATGATAATTTATTGACTTTTTTCCTAATTCAAGCATATCACCAAAAAGAAAGTATTTTCTTTTACCTTTTTTTTTAATATTTGAAAAATTTTCAATTGCAGATTTTACTGAAAGTGGGTTTGCATTATAGCTTTCGTCGATTAGAAAAAACTTTTTATTAAATTTTTTTACTTTATTAATTTTTCCTCTGCCTTTTAAAAGTGTCTTATTCTTAAAAAAACTTTTTATCTTACTTGGATTTAAATCAAGTTCTTGCAAAATAGCCAAACAAGATAAAATGTTCATTATATAATTTTTGCTATTATTATTTATTTTTAAATCGATATTTTTTTTATCTGTGGATACTTTCAATAAAAAGTAACTCCCTTTTTTAAAAATACCCTTAAATCTTATATTTGAATCTTTTGAATAACCAAAAGATGTCACTTTAATCGAATTTTTTATGGCAATTTTTCTAAAGTAATTAAAAAATTTATCATCTCTATTTAAAACCACCGCTCCACCTTTTTGTACGTTTTGTATAATTTCACTTTTAGCTTTAGCAATACCTTGGATATTTTTAAAATTTTCCAAATGAGCTTCCGATATGTTTGTTATCATTGCAATATGTGGCTTAACCAAGGCTGAGAGTTTATTAATTTCATTAAACTTGCTCATTCCTACTTCAAAAACACCAAAATTATCATACAAATTCATATTGCAAATACTTAAAGGAACACCGTAGTGATTATTATATGAGTGAGGGGAAAAATAAGTTTTTGAGTACTCATTTAATAAACCTCCAATCATCGTTTTGACGGTTGTCTTTCCAGAACTGCCGGTGATAGCTATAAATTTGGCAGAAGAAAAAGAACGTTTATTTTGAGCCAGTTGTTTCAAAAAGTTCATTGTATTTCCAACTTTTATTAACTTTTTCTTATTGTTAATGGAAATTTTAGATACTACGCAATTGCTAGCACCATTTGTTATTGCTTCACTTAAGAAATTATGTCCGTCATTTCTTTTTCCCTTAATGGCGATAAATAAATTTTTATTTTTTATTTTTTGTGAATTTATAGATACCGAGTTAAAAGAATATTCTCTATTATTTTTCATCACCTTTTTTAGAATTACTCCATTGTGCTCTAAAATATTGAATTTTATATTTGAAAACTTTTTAGGAGATTTAAATTTTTTTACTATTTCTTTGTCACTTAAAAAAATCTTTTTTTTACCTAAATCTTGGTAAATCTCATGACCTTTGCCAGCAATTAAAATAATTTCTTGGGGAATAGAATTTTTTAATGCATAAATAATAGCTTTTTTTCTGTTTTCTATTTCTTTTGCAGCTGAACCCTTTAAACCTTTTATAATATCATTTCTAATTTTTTTTGGATTTTCATTTCTTGGATTGTCATCTGTAATGTAGATTTTGTCACAATATTTTTTTGCAACTTTGCCCATTAATTTTCTTTTGCTTGTGTCTCTTTCCCCACCACAACCAAAAATGACTGTAATTTTTTTATTAAAGTGCTCTCTTAATGATAAAATAGCATTTTCTAACGCATCTGGCGTATGAGCATAATCTAAAAATATTTTTGACTGATTGGGTAAGGTTCTTATTAATTGAAGCCTTCCTTCAACACTTTTAATTTTTTCAGTTTTTTTTAAAATATTTTCAATTCTTAAACCACAAACTTTAGAAGCCAAAATTGCCATTAGTAAATTTTTAACTTGTACGGATCCATACAAATTTATTTTTAAGTTATAAATTCTTTTTTTATATTTAATTTTGAGAAGTTGAAAATTTTTATATATTTTATGATTTAAAATTTTAAAAATATTACTTTTATAACCTATAGTGTAAATCTTTAAATTTTTTTTTTTTTGAATCTTTTTTAAAATTTTATATTGATTTATGTCGCTGTCTGTAATTATAGTAGATTGTTTTTTTAAAAGTTTTCTAAATAATAAAAGCTTTGAATTTAAATAATCATTCATATTTTTATGATAATCTAAATGGTCATGACTTAAATTTGAAAAAATTCCCGCTTTAAAATTTAAAAAATCTAATCTTTTTTGTTTTAAACCATGGCTTGATGCCTCAATTATAACATTGTCTATTCCACTTTTTTTCATTTCATTTAAATCCTTATTTATACTCAAAGAATCCAAGGTAGTTAAATTTCTCTTTTTAAGATATTTATTTTTTTTAAAACCTAAAGTTCCTATAAAGCCTACTTTTTTATTTTCGAGCATGAAAATTTGATGAAAAAAATCTGATATTGAAGTTTTTCCATTTGTCCCTGTAACAGCGATAATGTTTTTAGGTTTGTTTTTAAAGTATTGCGAACTTAATCTCGCTAGAGTTGCCCTTGTGTCTTTAACTTTGATATAAAATGCTTTTTTATTTCTTTTTAAGGAATTTGAATGAATAATTGCGGAAGCTCCCTTTGAGATTGCACGATTTATATAATCATCTCCATTAAATTTTTTCCCTTTAATTGAAATAAATAAGTTCCCTCTTTTTAATGTTCTGCTATCAAATGAAATACCTTTAATTTTTATTGAAGCTAGATTGGGTTTAAGATTGCTAATTAGATTTTTTAACAACATGGTTGTCATAAAAATCATTTTTATTTATGGCTAAAATAGGTCCAATTTTCTCTATAATTTTGCCTGCGATTTCTACAGAAGTCCAACCAGCTGTATTATAGGGTGTTCCTTTATATTTCCATCCACTTCCATCTCTGTAATGGTAAATATAATCCTTACTTGGTTTTGGCTCATCTAAAAGCACTAACAAAATATATTTTGGTTTTGATGTGGGAAAAACACCAACAAAAGTATTAATTTTATTTTTTGAGTAAACTCCGTTAAATGATTTTTGTGCCGTACCAGTCTTACCACCAACTTCGTATCCCTCAATATTTGCAAAATTAGCTGTTCCCTCTTTTGTGGATACAATTTTTCTTAAGATGGGATTTATTTTTTTCGAAACTTCTTTATTTAAGATTCTAATTTTTTTACTCTCCTCGTGTTTATTTTTAATTAATTTAGGTTTTATATCAAAACCACCATTGGATATAATCGAATACCCTTTTCCTAATTGCAGAAGAGTTGTTGTTATGCCGTGACCAAAAGATGCTGTTGCTAGTTTGCATTTTCCCCATCTAAAAGATAATGGCTCTCCAACTTCTTCGATATCAAATTCTATTTTGTTCAATACACCAATATTTTCCAAAAAATCTCTCATTTTTTCGCCGCCAACTTTCTGAGCAATTCTGACTGATCCAATATTGCCTGATCTAATTAAAATTTGCTCTACTGTAAGGTTGGCTGGAATTTTGTTGTCATATTCTCCTATGGGTCTTCCTGCACAAGTAATTTTTTTGGGAAGATTTTTGAATTCTGTATTAGTATCTACAGCACCTTCGTTTAGAGCACCAGCTAAAGTAAATGTTTTAAAAACTGATCCAAGTTCATAAACACCTTTGGTTGCTCTGTTAATATAATTTACATCTTGAATTTTTTCTCTTTTATTTAGATCAAAATCTGGCAATGAAACCATAGAAATTATTTCTCCACTATTTATATCCATTAAGATTGATGCGCTACCTATATTTCTAAAAACTTTTTGAAACTTAATTAGTTCTTCCCTAATTAAAAACTGAATATTAGAATCTAACGTTGTTATTAGAGGTTCTTTATTCGCTTTTAACTCTTTGTCAAAAGATTTTTCAATTCCTGAGATTCCCATGTTGTCTAAATCAATTTGTCCTATGACATGGCTAAACAAATTTTTGTGTGGATATACTCTTGTTTGAGTTGTTTCAAATAACAAACCTTTTTCTCCAAGTGACCACAGTTTTAATTTTTCCTCCTCGGTAATATTTTTTTTAAGGTAAAAATAATTCTTTTTCTCTAAGTTTTTTTTAACTAAAGAAATATCTGTATTGGGATATAGCAATTTAATTTTTAAAATAAATTTTTTTTTATCTTTGATTAGTCCAGGCCTTACTGCCGCATGGAATACCTTGATATTTCTTGCAATTAAGACTCCATTTCTATCTGTAATATCGTTTCTTAAAAGTTTGAAGTTGGAGTAATTTCTTAAATTATATTTGCCAGTAGGATCTTGCAAAGAAATCGAAATAATTTTAATTGCAAATATAAAAATTAAAGTAAAAAAGATAAAGAAAAGTAAATAAATTCTATCGTGACTTATAATAAATTTTTCTTCAGAATTTTTTTTTGAAAATTCTTGATATTCTTTAAAATAAAAACTTTTTTTTACTTTATCCTTTTTTTTAATTTTAATCATTTAAAAATATTTCTTTTTTGTGTTTCGACTGCTTTGTTTCATGATTTATAAAATGATTTATAGAGAAAAAAATTCTCGCTTTATTGATGCTTAAATATCTTTCTTTGTTAAAATTTTCAAAATTTTTTATTATACTCTCTGGACTTGAAAGATATATAAAATCTATCTCTGCGTCGCTAAACTCTTTTTCTAATAGGAAAATTTCTTTTTCAAGTTTTGATATATCTTTTTCTAAATTTCTAGCTTTATTTTTAATTACAGAAGTAGTGACAGTTAGTAAAGAAAAACAAATTATTGATAAAATTATTGATTTCTTAAACATTTTCACTTTCTAAATTTAAATAATTTATGAACCTCTTTTTTAATTCTTCTGGATAAAAAAAATTATCTTTGCTCCTTGTTGCGTATCTAAGTTTAGCTGATCTTGATGGGTTGTTTTCGTTAATTTCTTTTACGGTAGGTCTGATTATTTTGTTCTTGTAATTTTCAAAAAGAATATTGTCATTTTTTGTTTGTGGATAATATCTCGAACCTTTTGACTTGTTTTTTGAGTAGTTGGTAAAGTAAAATTTAATTATTTTATCCTCAAGTGAATGGAAGCTAATTAAAACTAGTTTGCCTCCTTTTTTTAAAAATTTTGTTGCTTGAATTAAACCACTTACTAATTCTGATATTTCTTTATTTACAAAAATTCTTATTGCTTGAAAAGTTTGAGTACAAATATTTATTTTTTTTTTTATAATTTTTTTTTTTGCTTTTTTCTATAATCTCCACCAATCTTGGGATTGAGTTAATAGGTGATTTTTCTCTCTCTTTAATTATATTTGAAGCAATGCGAGAACTTTCTTTTTCGTCACCAAAATATTTAATAATGTTTTTTAATTTTTTAAAATCATATTTGTTTAATACGTCCTGTGCTGAAATCGAATTAAGGCCCATCCTCATGTCAACATTACTTTTTGATTTGAATGAAAAGCCTCTATCTAAATTGAATATTTGCATAGATGAAATTCCAAGGTCAAAAATTATGAAGTCAGCCTTAAAATCTTTTTTAATTACTCTGTCTAGATTGCTGAACTTTTCGTTATAAAAAATAAATCTATCGTTATATTTTTTTTTTATTTCTGATGCATAATCGATTGTATTACTATCTCTATCTAATGATATTACCTTTGTATTTTTGAAAGATAATATTGCATCGGAATATCCGCCTGAACCAAAAGTGCAATCAATAAAGTTGCCACCATTTTCAGGGGAACAAAGCTTCATAACCTCATTTAACATCACTGGATAGTGAGAAAAATTTTTTGACGATGAAATATCTTTCATCCTGTTTTGACTATTAAAACTTTTGTTTACGTAAAAAGGCCGGTATTTCGAAATCTTCTTCATCCTCACTTTTCAAAGGTTCTTCGAAGTTATCTTCTGATGAAGGGTTTGATGCCTCTTCATCAGAAAATAATTGAGGGGAATTTTCATCCTGCTTATTTGAGTTTGAATTATCTAATGGCTTCTCTTCATAAAGAGAAATTTCGTCTATAACTGTTTCTTCGGGCTCTTCCTTTTTTTGGATTTGATCCTGATCAAAATCATTTTCAAAATATGCAGCATTCTCTAATGAAATACCTGAAATTAATTCATCTTTTTTTAAATTAATTTCCTCTTTGTTTGAAATCATATTGTCCTGGTTTCTATCAATTTCATTATCTAATTTTAATGCTGTTGCACCTTGTATGGATCCTAAATCTGGCATAGTTGGCATATCGACATTGTTTGTAACTTCTTCGGTATATCCTGTGCCCCTAGTATAGATCCTGTGAACGTTACTAACCTCAGGTTTTTTTTCTGGGGTCTCACCATCAAGTGCTGTCGCCACAATAGAGACTCTCATTTTTCCATTTAAATTTTCATCTTTGATTGCTCCAAATATAAGTTCTGCTTCGGGGTCAACTTCTGCCCTAATTTTGTTTACTGCTTGATCAACCTCAAACAATTTTATGTCTTCCCCGCCTGTAATATTAACTAGCAATCCTTTTGCACCTTTAAGTGAGTAATCGTCAATTAATGGGTTGTTAAGCGCTAGTTCTGTTGCAGTTATTGATCTATTCTCACCTTCTGCTTCTCCAGTTCCCATCATTGCTTTGCCCATAGAGCTCATAACGGTTTCGACGTCTGCAAAATCTAAGTTGATTAGACCAGGTCTAACCATTAAATCTGTAACACTACGAACCCCGTGTTTTAAAACATCATTCGATAAAGAAAATGATTTTTCAAAAGTTGTTGCTTCGTTTGCAATCTTGAAAAGATTTTGGTTAGGAACAACGATTGACGCATCTAAATTTTTTTTCAATTTTTCCCAACCTTCAACAGCTCTTCTCATTCTCTTTGGTCCCTCATAAGAAAATGGCAAAGTAATTACTCCCACTGTTAATATATTTAATTCTTTAGCGGCTCTTGCGATGACATGAGAGGCTCCGGTTCCAGTTCCTCCACCCATTCCCGCTGTAATAAAAACCATATTAGCGCCCTGTAGATAGGTTACTATCTCGTTTAAAGACTCGTCAGCAGCAGCTTGTCCGATATCATGTTTAGCGCCAGCACCAAGGCCTTTTGTGAGATTCATTCCAATTTGAATTTTTGCATCAGCTTTGTTGACTTTTAAATCTTGAGCATCAGTATTAACAGCTACAAATTCTACACCTTGCATGCCGTCTTCTATCATTGCATTAATTGCATTACCTCCAGCTCCACCTATTCCCATAACTAAAATTCTAGGTTTTAATTCTTTTAGCTCTCCACCTCCAATGTTAATTGTCATACACCCTCCTTTTTAAATTTATTATCCCATTTTAAATACGATCTATTAATGTAAGATTTTTTTTTCGCAGTTGATTTAAATTTTTCTAACAATTTAGGATCCCACATTTGAAACACTTTACCTAAGCCAACAAATGCGATGCCAGACTTAATTTTCGCATGAATTAATAATTTTTTTGGAATTGATACTCTGCCCTCGCTATCAAAATTAAGATTTATACTTTCGGAAAGTACAGATGTTGCGAAGTAATCTCTCTTATCATCAAATGGGCCTAGCGTGTCTATACTTTCAGATAATTTTTCAATTCTGTCTTGTGCGCATGCATCTAAGGCTGAATGATTAAAAGAGGGATATGTGACAAAACCATTATAACCCATAGAATTTAAATATGCTCTGAAGCTAGAGGGCACAGACACCCTCCCTTTTTTGTCTAAGCTGTTCTCGAAAGTTGACAAAAACATAAATCATTAAATCTCCCAACTCCCTATATTTGGGAATTCATGGGATAGTATGGGTATATTAAATTATAGTCAATACTTATTTATTTGCCAAATATAGATAAATATTTTTCTGCTTTAAGATACAAAAGGTGAACATTAGAGAGGATTTTGGCTAGGCAATCTGTAAGCCGGGTTCTGTCATTTAAGATGTCATTTATCTAGATTTAGGCTCGCACCTAAACTCAAGCGACTAACCCTGACGACTAACTAAAGGTTGTTTTTTGCTTTCGCAGTGTCGTCTCTT
>MDSW01216652.1_pt1 | contig 32551 bp, 13 predicted proteins | sample 811171 | NCBI WGS metagenome assembly MDSW01 (sample SAMN05326641, study PRJNA326480) | marine metagenome | isolation source: seawater | place: Atlantic Ocean: North West | collected 2012 | reverse complement strand
TACAGCAAGAGCAAGGGCATGGGCAAGGGCTACAGCAAGGGCTACAGCAAGAGCAAGGGCATGGGCAAGGGCTACAGCAAGGGCTACAGCAAGAGCAAGTGGGGTTAAGCGCCGCCGACAGACGCCAACGGAACCCGAACCCGACCCCGACGCCGCCGCGCTGAGCGCGAGATCGAGAACGAGACAGAGGATTAAGTCCTCTAGACGACGTCAACGACGATACCGCACGACGAGCAGCTCACATCGAGAACACACCGCGCTGTCCTGCGACGACGAGAGAACGAGAAAACTAACAAGAAAAAAAAGTACAAGAAAGAACGTCTCGAGTCCGCGCGCGCACGAGAGCACGACGTACACAACGCGTCGCGTCGCATCGAAACTCTATCCCTAAACCGCGCTCGCTATCCTCTACCCTCGCGCGAGCTACCGCCGCGCGTCACCGCGGCGGCGGCGGCTCCTCGCCCGCGAGCACCCTCAAAAACGCCTCCGCGTCGATCACGGCGACGCCCCGCGCCTCCGCGGCTTCCGCCTTTCTCCGACCCGCGCCCTCGCCGACGACGAGCACGTGCGTCTTCCCGCTGACCGCCTTCTGCGGCGACCCCCCGGCGGCGGCGACGGCGTCGAACGCTTCCTCGCGCGTCATCCCCGGGACGGCGCCGGTGACGACGACGGCGTACCCGGTCAATGGGCCGGTCGCGGAGGCAGCCGCGGCGTTGGACGCGTCGGACGCGTCGGACGCGTCCGGCGGCGACGCGTCGTCCGACACGACGACGCCGTTCCGCAGCATGTCGTCCACGACGTTCACGTTCGCGCGCTCGGACCAGAATTCGCCGATCGTCGCGGCGACGACCGGGCCGATGCCGTCGATGTCCGTCATCGCGGGCGCTTCGGTCGACGCCGCCGCGTCGGCGGACGCCGCCGCTTTCGCCGCCGCCGCCTCCTCCGCCGCATCGCGAAACGCGTCCAGCGTCCGGTACTTCCGCGATAGCAACTTCGCGGTCGTGAGACCAACCTGGGGAATTCCTAACGAATAAATAAACCGATGTAACGGCACACCAGCAGCGGTTTCATCCAACGCGTCGAACAGTTTCTTCGCGCTGCGTTTTAACTTTCCCTCGTCCTTCCCAGACGCGTACGTCCAAAATTCAGGAACGGCCACTCCGCCGCCGTCTCCCCTCGCGTCGTCGTCCTCCCCGCTCGCGTCCGGATCCACCCCGAGATGCTCGAACCTCGCGCGCATCGTGAACAAGTCCGCGGGCGACGCGATGACGCCGGCGTCGAGGAGCTCGGCGATCTGTTTCCTCGCGAGGCCTCGGACGTCGAGCGCGTCCCGAGACGCGAAGTGCGCGACGCGTTCGAGCGCCTGCGCGGGGCATCGCCACCCCCCGGTGCATCGCAGCACCGCCGCGGAGGACGACGACGACGACGACGACGACGACGACGTGGCGTCTTCTGATTCGTCGTCGATCGCCGCGAACGACGACGACGCGGCGTCTCCCGATTCGTATGGGGACGACAGTCGCTTCTTCGGGCGCTTCACTGAAGCCGCGAGCGGCGTCTTACTCACCGCGCTTCCGCACGCGGGGCACCGCGTCGGCGTCGCGACGACCGCTCCCTCCTCTTCCCCCTCCGCGACGACGCGCACGACGCGAGGGATGACATCCCCCGCGCGCTCGACGACGACGCGCGCGCCGAGCCTCAGCCCTTTCCTCGCGACGTCCTCGAAGTTGTGCAACGTCGCGCGCGTCACCGTGGCGCCGCCGAGAGCCACCGGCGGATCCAACGTCGCCACCGGCGTCAGCGCGCCCGTGCGTCCAACCTGCACGTCGACCGCGCGCAACGTCGTCACCGCGGTCTCCGCGGCGAACTTGTGCGCGGTCGCCCACCTCGGCGCGCGGCTGTCCGCGCCGAGAATGCGCTGCGACGCGACGTCGTCCACCTTGTACACGACGCCGTCGACGCGGTAGCCGAGCGACGCGCGGTCGCGCTCGAGCGCGGCGTGCGAGCCCGCGACGAGCGCGGCGACGTCGTCCGTGACGGGGCCCAGCGTCGGCACGGGGGACAGACCGAGCGCGGGGAGCGACGCGAGGAACGCGCGCTGCGACGACCACGGCAGCAGCTCGGTTTGCGGTTTGACTTCCCCCCAGCCGTACGCGAGGAAGCGAAGGTACCGCCCCGCGTCGGCGCCGTCGCGCGACGGCGGCTCGAGCCGACGCATCGCGCCCGCGGCGGCGTTCCGCGCGCTCTTGAACGTCGGCATCCCTCGCGCCTCGCGCCTCGCGTTCAGCGCCGCGAAGTCATCGTCGGCGATGAACACCTCGCCGCGAATCTCCAGCGTCGCCGGCCAGTCGCCGGCTCGGCCCGTCAGCGTCGTCGGCGCGCCGGGGATCCCACCGATCTGCCGCGTGACGTCCTCGCCAACCTCGCCGTCGCCCCTGGACGCGGCGACGACGAGGACGCCGTCGACGTACCGCAGCGACGCGGACGCGCCGTCGATCTTCGGCTCCGCGCAGAATCGCAGCGGGGCGCGCGCGTCGTCGTCGGAGCGCTCGGGGGGGCCGAGCGCGCGCGTTACGCGCGCGACGAACGCGCGCACGTCGTCGTCGTCGAAGCAGTTGCCCAGCGACCGCATCGGGACCGCGTGCTCCACCTGCGGCAGCGCCGACCACGCCGCGGGCTTCGCGCCGACGGCGCCGATCGGACTATCCTCGCGGATCATCCCCGGGTGCAGCGCCTCGAGCGCCTCGAGGCGGAGGCGCGTCGCGTCGTACGCCGCGTCCGACGCGACGGGATCCGCGTCGTTGTGGTACGCCTCGTCCGCGCGGGAGATGAACGCCGCGAGAGACGCCATCGCGGCGGGGACCTCCGACGCGGGGAGCGCGCTCGCCCACGCCTGCGCGTCGCGCCGCGGCGACGGCGTTTTCGGCGGCGGCGACGACGACGACGGCGTCGCGGCGGAGGACGCGCGCGTCGTCAGCCATCGACGCGCGGGGTGGCGAGGAAGATCATCATCATCGAGAGCGCGGCGTCGACGGCGTGGCGCCGCGCTCGCGAGCGCGGCGGCGGCGGGCGCGCGCGCGGTCGTCGCCGTCGCGGTCGCGGGCGGCATCGCGAGCGCCGACGCGAGTGTCCTCGAAAAGACTTCAAGTCGCAAGGTTCGACCGCGAAGGCGCATGCGCCGCGGCGCCCCGGCGAGTGCTCGCGCGTCGCGTCGCGCGTCGTCGAAGACGAATTCGAAATCCGTCGAACGAGACGACGCGACGAGACGACGCGAGATCTCGGGTGCCAACCGCTCACTCGCGCGCCGCGCGTCGTCGTCGACGATGCCGCGCGAGGACGAGGCGCCTCTCCCGTCCTGGGTCCCGGAGTGGCCGCGCGGCGGCGACGACGCCGACCTCGCCGCCTTAATACGCGCGTCGTGGACGAACGCGCCGTCGACGCCGAGCGATGGCGTCGGCTCGTCGCCGTACGATCTGCCGTGGTCCGTCCTCGGCGACGACGACGACGCCGACGCCGACGCCGACCCGCCCTCCTCCTCCTCCACCGCGGCCTCGGGCCCGACCGCGCGCGCGCTTCGCGTCGCGCGCCTCCTGTGCCGCCGCGCGGAGGCCGCGGCGTCGCGCGGCGACGTCCTCACCGCGACGCGCCTCCTCTTTCACGCCGCGCTCGGCGACGGAGGCGCGATCGCCGAGATCGCGCCGCGCCACCTTCGCACCTCCGCCGCGCAGCGCGTCCTCGCGACGTGCGCGCGCTGCGTCGACGCGGAGCAGTGCCCGCGCGGGTGCCCGGGCGCGCCGGAGCATCCGAACTGCGACGCGGTGCGCGCCGCGGGGTTCATGCTGTTGTGTCTGCGCGCGGCCTTCGCGTCCGACGACGCCGCGCGAGCGTCCGCGAGCCGCGCTGTCGCCAACGCGGTGGCGTCGTGGGACGCGCATTTCGCGCCGAGATGGGCGATCGACGCGAGGCTCGTGGAGAGTATGTGCGGCGGCGAGGACGCGCTGGTGGGGCGCGCGGTGGCGGCGATCCTGTGCGTCAGCGCGCGCGCGTCGCTGCGAGAGGGGGCGATTCGAACGCCGGCGACGCCGGCGGACGCGGACGCGGACGCGTCGCGCGCGTCCGACGCGATCCGCCTCGCGTCGCTCGCGCTGCGCGCGGACCCGACCTCCGCGCACGCGAGGTACGCGCGCGGGCGCGCGCGGACGCGCGCCAACGACTTCCGCCGCGCGGCGTCGGATTTCGCGGCGGCGGCGACGGCGTTTTCGGCGACGTGCCCGGACGCGCCGTGGACGTCGGACGCGTGGCGATGCGTCGTCGAGGCGTCCGCCACCGCGCTCGCGCTGGGGCAGGGTTTTCCGCCCGGAGACGCGTCGGCGCCGACCGCGGGGTCGCTTCGCGAGGCGGCGAGGCGCAGCGAGGAGGCGCGGCGACGCGCGGAGGCGCTGTTCGGGCGCGACGGCGAAGCGGGCGCGCACTCGGCGCCGTGCGCGTGGGATTTCGGGCCGATGCTCGACGCGATCGAGGGGCTCGGCGACGACGACGCGATCACGGGGGACATCGCGCGGGCGTTTCAGAAGGCGGAACGCGAGAAACTCGCGGCGGCGGCGGCGGGGGCGGCGCGAGTCGACGAGGGCGGCGAAGGGACCGCCGCCGCGGAGGAGGAGGAGGAGGAGGAGGAGGAGGACGGCGCGACGACGACGACGACCACCACCACCACCACCACCAAACTCGGCGTGCCCGCGCCGCCTTCGATGCCGACCGCGTCGAAGCTGACGTTTAACGCATCGTGCGCGCGCGCGGGGTGCGAGAACGCGGACCCGCGCGTCGCGTCGAAGAACGCGTGCGAGCTCGTGTCGTGCAAGCACTGCGCGGAATGCTTTTGGTGTTCGACGCGGTGCGCGTCTGAGGACTTCCGGCGACATCGAAGCGAGGAGTGCCGAGCGAAGAAGGCGGACGGCGCGGGCGGTGGGTCTTCTCGTCGTTGACGTCACCGTGACTTATCTTATACAAGGATAAGGATAATCGTAACAAGTTAATTAGTATCTTAATCAAAGTAGAATGTGCGAATCATACATGTACAACACCGCGCCTCGCGCGTCGTCAATCGTTCATCAGATCTTCTTCCAGTGCTTCATCTCGGACAGCTGCAGCTTGTCCAGCTTACAAAACGACTCCGCCACCTTCTTCTGCGCCGCGAGACACGCGCACAGCGCCAACGACACGAACGCCAGCCAGAACGACACCACCGTCGCGCACTGATGCGTCGAGTTCTCCTCGGGACCCGGGGCCCCGCGACCGCGCTGCTGCGCGCCGCCGACGCTCGCGGCGAACCGCGCGCCCGCGAACGCCGCGGCGCCGAGCGCGATCAACCCCGCCTCCGCCGCCGCGCCCGCCGGCGCGAGCACGCTCTGCGACGCCGCCGACATCGCGACCCAGACGCACACGATCGACGACGCGCTCGCCGCGCCGCGCATCGCGCAGAGCATCGACGCGAGCCTGACCGCGGCGTTCACCGCGCGGTGCCGGCTGACGTAGACGCGTCGGGGCACGGCGAGGATCGCGACGGAGGCGAGCAGCTGCGTCGCGACGATCGCCTTCTCGAGCCACCCGCCGCGATCCTCGCCGTTAACGCCAAAACCGCTCCTGGCTCCGAAGGACGCGAACACCGCGGCGTTGACGCACGCGTTGAAGACGACCGCGACGACGCCGTAGCGCGCGGAGACAACCTCCGAGCACCGCGGCGGCGGGAACCCGTCCGCGGGCGCGCCCGCGCGCAGCCACTCCTTGGCCTCGTCCAGAGTCACCGCGCCGCGCATCTCGTCCAAGTCGCGACGCTGCAACGCGCCCCAGCAGTGCGACGAGCTCTTGGAGATGATCATCGCCGCGAGCGTGTGCGAGACGCTGCCGTCGAACGTGTTCGCCGCGTGCGCCGTGGCGGCCGCGAAGTGCGTCTCCTCGTCGCGGAACATCCTCGAGAGGTGCACCGACAGCAACGCGCCGCCCCCGTTGAAAATCCTCTGCGTGTCCCCCGTCCGCGTCCGCGCGAGGTGCAGCAAGTCGCACGCGCGAACCACCGGCTCCGCGAGGACGTCGATGACGCCGTCGCCCACCGCGCGGAGCGCCCGCTTCGCGCGCGTCATCGCGCGCGGGTCCGCGTCCCCCAGAGGCGCGTTCGCGAGGATGTACGCGGGCGTGCCGAACACGCTCCCCGCGTGCCGGGAGACCCAGCACAGGGGATCGTCCGACACGACGAGCAGCGACGTCACGAGCTTCACCGCGTCCGGCGCCGCCGCGTCGCCCCTTTTGAACAGCTGTCCGACGCCGCGTCCGTCGCCGACCGCGCGCGACGGCGGGCGGATCCTCCCCGCGGACGCGTCGCGCACGGCGTCGCGCGCGATCGCGGCGGCGGCGGCGTTGAGAGGCGTCCACCCGCCGTCACCGCCGCGCATGACGTCGGAGACGTAAGAGACGCCGCGGTGACGGATGAGCACCGCGAGCACCGCGTTGACGGTGGCGCTGTCGCCGCTGCTGCACGCCGCGCGCAGCAGCGTCGCGATGCCGATCTTCGAGAAGAGGGTGTTGCTGACGCACGGCTCGACCTGGTCCGGGGACGCGCCGAGGCTCTCGTCCATCTTGTCGTCGAAGGAGGAGTTACGCTGCGAATCCGTGTCGGGGCCCTCGCTCATCGTCCGCGCGGTGCCGTCGCCGCCGTCGCCGCCGTACGCGGCGTCGGCGTCGTACAGCGTCGCGATCGTTCGCGTCACCGCGGTCGCCCATCCCATCGTCGCGCACGCGGCGGCGGCGTGGAACGTGATCTCGCCGCTCGCCGTCTCGCCCTCCGCGCGAGGGTCCTCGCCCTCCGCGACCGCCGCCGCCGTCGCGAGCGCGATGCCGAGGTTAAACAGCGCGGGCGTGTTCCCAAGACGCGCGCATCGACCCTCGGACGTGAGCTCCTTGACGAGCGCGGGGTCGGTCGACATGAACACCGGGACGCAGATGATCGGCGCCGCATTGCCGAACGCGCCGTCGCCCGTCTCGCGCCCGCCCGCGTCGGCGACGAGCTCCAAAAACGCCAACCCCTCCGCGCCCGTGGGCGTGACGTGCAGGACGATCGTGTCCGTCTCCGGGTACGACGGCGTCGTCGCGAACATCGGGACGAAGCGCCCGCGGCAGCGGAGGACGTACGAGTACCCCTCCGGCGCGGACGGCATGATGAAGCACTCGTACTCGTCCGACCGCAACACGCGCATCGGCGTCGACGGGTCGTTCGCCGCGCGAATCGCCGCGCGCATCTTCGCGCCGACGCGGACGTTCGGCGTCGGGTCCACGTGCACGCCGCGCGCGAAGCCGCCGGCGTAGCGCACGCGGCGGCGTCTGGACGAGCACGTCGCGTTTTGCGCGGCCAAATCGAGCGTGCCCTCGAGGCCGTGGTCCGCGCCGACGGCGGCGAGCCGCGCCGCGACTTGGTCCACCTCGTCGTCGATGTCGTACATGCCCTCCCTGTCCGCGTCGGCGATCGGGCCGCAGAAGGACGCGTCGTCCGTGTCCGGCAGCCGCCGCGCGAGGACGTCCACGGTGAGCAGCGTGCACCCGGGGCGCGCGGAGGCTTCGGCGTGAAGGATGACGCCGCCAGGGTACGCCGCGCGGTCGCGGAACGTCGCCGCGAGCTTCGCCATCGCCTCGATCGGATCATCCTCCGTCTTGAACCACGCTGTCGTCTTCACGAGGTCCGCGCGACGCGTCATCGCGCCGCCGTTCGCAGCCGTCGTGAGGGTCGTCGCGCGCGGGGCGCCGTACGCGGAGACGATGTCGTGCTGCGGGGCGCGAAGATGGCGGTTTCGCATCTCGTCGTCGCGCTCGGGTCGATGCGCGCTCGGGTCGCGCTCCGAGTCGACGGAGACTCTGAGCAGCCTCGACGCGAGCGCCGTCTCGCACTGCGGCGCCGCGTGCGCGCGTCGGCAAATGAGGCAGAACAGCGTCAGCGACGTCTCGGACTCGCACGCGAACGGGTCGAACGCGGCGATGTGGTGCGAGCACAGTCTGAGCCCGACCGCGATCGGGTTGTTCCCCGCGCCCGCGCAGTCGCGCCGGCAGCCGACGGCGCGACAGATGACGACGTCGGTCGCCGCGCCGTCGCCGCCGCCCGACCCCGCCGCGGGCGTCTTCGCGCGCGCGGCCGCGAGCAAACGCTCGCGCCGCGTCGTCGGCGCGTCCGCGAGCGTCATCGGCCCGAGATCGCCGCCGCCCGCGCGCATCCCCGGCCGTATCCCCGCGTCGCCGTACTTTTCCTCCTCGTAGTCGAAACGATGGTCGCCGTCGTTCCTCAGCGCCTTCCTCGCGATCCGTAAACCGACCGGGTCGACGTCGTACTCGTCCATGCGCCAGTGCGCGGACCCGTCCTTCGGGATGTCGCCTCGCGTGAAGTAAAACTTCGGGTCGAACTCCGCGCCGCGCATGGCGTCGAGCAGCGACGATAGGTGCACCGCGCAGAGGTAAAAGACGGCGAACGCGCCGATCGGACCCGTCAGCGACGCGAACGCGCCGACGACGCCGCCGACGCCGTCCGACTTGAAAGCGTTCACCAGCGCGCTCGCGGAGAGCGTCACCGCGCTGAGCGCGAGGACGCCGCAGTCGACGAACGCCGCGAGGAGCGCCGCCCTCGGCGCGCTCGGCACCGCCGCGTGCGACGCGGCGGCGATGAGGACGAAACGCGGGACCCAACGATCCTTCACCATCCGCAGCCGTTCCTCGTCGCTCGCGGCGGACGCGTCGCTTCGGAACGAGAAGAGCGCGGTGGAGTAGATGGCGAACGCGGCGACGAGCGCGACGCGCGCGATGGCGGCGTTGCGCGTAAAGTCCGCGTGCAACCACTTCCGCCACGACGACGTCGAGAGAAGCACGCACAACGCGAGCGGCGCGAGCGCTTGCATCGCGGCGGCTGCGGCGAGCGGCGCGGACGACGACAGCATCTCCCGCGCGTCCGCGAGCTCGCGCCAATCGCTGACGTCCGCGACGTTGATCAGGGCGACGATCGGGAAGACGACGAGCGAGAGCGTCTTGAACCGCGCCAGGGACTGCTCGGCGTGATCCGGAATGTACAGCGGCGCGCCGTCGACGCGACGGCGCGCGACGGCGGACCTCTCCGCCCACGACGCCGACGATCCCGACGTAGGAACCCCCGTCGCGGTAGCACTACCCGCCGCCACGTCCCCGGTGAGGACGACGCGCAGTATGTTCTTCGCGTTGTGGAACGTCTCGCGCCCGCTCGCGTTGAACAGCGTGCTCGACAGCACGAACGGCATCGTCGTCAACATCGGCAACGCGACGAATAAGAGGCGCCCTCGCGGGTCGCCGTTCATGTCCTCCATGTACCGCGCTTTGAGCGTCGGGAGATGACGGTACGCCCACGGCGCGGACATCGCGCACGCCACCGCGAACGCGGCGTTGATCGCCGCGCATCGTCGAAGGACGTGCTCGCTCTTCATGGCGAGGATCATGCCGAAGAGCGTCGGGGAGACGACCATGAGCGCCATCTGCGTCACGGTGTAGCCGTGGTAGAACCCGAATAACGCGCCGTTGCCGCTCGCGGCGATATGCGGGACGCGCATGATGAGCTTCAGGCCGTGGCGGATGAGCACGGAGTCCTCTTGCGGGCGCTTCAGCGCCGGGCGGCCGCCGTGCGAGGAGGCGCGCAAGCCCCAATCCGGGCGCAGGCAGTTGAGGTGGAACAGAGTGTATCCGTCGATCGCGAGGTGCGCGGCGGTCATGAACACGCCCTTGACCCACCACGTGTGCTTGTACATGAACGGCATCGTCGCCTCTTTGTACAGGTCCGCGTTCGTGCGGTTCACCTTCCGCACGATCTTCAGCTCGAGGATCAAGATCGCGATGACCCACGCCCAGTACCCGACCTTTTTAAGGAAGCTCGGGGGGAGCGACGCGTCCGAGTCCGAGAGCGTCCGCTTCGCGTCCGCGACGTCGTCGCCGAGGCTGTCGAAATCTTGCGAGTCGATCGTGTCGTGGAGGTGGTCTAGCGCGTCGTCGCGCGCCGTCTCGGGCGCGACTTTCGAGCCCGCCATCGCGGAGGATTGGGTTCCGGCGACGATTTCGCCCCCTCTCCCGGCAAGTTAGGTTTACGTTTGGCCTCCGCGACCTTTCAACAAGGACGCTCGGTCGACGCCGGCTCGCGACGAACGCGCGCGTTCGGTTCGCGCGGGGTGCGCGGGTTCGCGCGCGCGCGATTCGGGGCGCGCGCGCGTCTCGCGGGTTCGGAGCGCGCGGTCGCGGTCGCGCGTCACTCGCGTGTGGGCGCGCGTGATGGCCCGTCCTTTCCGTTGTTCGGACGAAAACACCTGAAAACCGGGCTACACGACACGTGATCGCCGAGATTCTCCGCGTTCGAGAGAGTGATACTGAATACGCATACGAAAGTACGCGGATTCTGTACGTACCCAAAATATCGTGGCCAGCGTTCGACCTCGGGCGGTCCTTGGGTCTCCGACCACTCGCGCGCACGCGTCGCCCTCTCCTCGCGCGCTCTCGCACACCCCCACCGTCCCCCCGCGTGTCGCCCGCGATGACTTCGCTCGCGCCGCTCGCCGTCGTCGCGAGCGTCGCGCCGGCGTCGACGACGCGCGCGCGCGTCGCCGTCGCGAGACCCGCGCGCGCGATGGTGACGTCGACACCACGCGCCAAAATCTCCGTCTCGTCTTCCTCCTCCTCGCGCCGCGCGCGCGTCGTCGCCGCGTCGTCGTCGTCCTCGCCATCCGACGCGAGCGCTTCATCAGACGCGGCGGACGCGAACGCCGCGAGCGCGCAGCTCTGGATCGACGCGTGGCGCGAGAAGAACGAGAAGCGCGTCGCGAAGGCGGCGAGGAAGGAGGACGAGGCGAGGGCGAAGGAGGCGGAGACGATCTTGCGCGAGCAGCTCGACGCCGCGGAGAAGGCGGCGACGACGACGGAGGAGATCGCGGAGGTGGCCGCCGCGAAGGCGGCGATGGAGCTCGCGAAAGCGGATGCGAAGGCGGAGCGGAAGGCGGAGAAGAAGGCGCGGACGATGGAGGAGGAGGAGGCGATGACGGACGAGACGCGGCGCGCGCGAGAGGAGGAAAAAACGGCGAAGAAGCTAGCCAAGGCGGCGCGCAAGGCCGCGGAGCTCGACGCGATGTCCCCGGAGGACAGGGCGCTCGAGGAGGAGAAGATGGCGGCGAAAGCGGAGAAGAAGAAGCTCAAAGCGGAGCGCAAAGCCGCGGAGGCGATGATGACGGAGGTGGAGCGCGCGGAGGCGAAGGCGAGGCGCGAGCTGGCGAAGGCGGAGGCGAAAGCCGCCGAGAAAGCCGCCGAGCGGTCGAAAGAGAAAGAGAAAGAGAAAGAGAAAGAGACGACGGGCGCGAAGGCGAAGGAGGAGACGAAGGAGGAGACGAAAGAGGTGGACCACAGAGTCCTTAAAGCTCTGATGGACATCGACATGGAGATGGCGTCGGGGCGGTCGATGGACGACTCCGCGGACGATTCCGCGGATGAAGAAGACGAAGAAGAAGAAGCGTTCGAAGCCGTCGCCCCGGCCGCGGCTCCCGCCTCCTCCTCCGCGGAATCCGTCAAGTCTCAGCTCATGGACGCGGTCGCCGGCACGAAGCGCGGCCTCGCGGCGTCCGGCGCCGCGCGCGCGCGCATCAACGAGCTCATCGCGACGTTGGAAGCGTCGAACCCGACGCCGAGCCCGGCCACCGCCGACGGCGCCGCCGGCCTCGCCGGCGAATGGAAAATCGCGTACACGTCCGCGAGCGAGCTCCTCCTCCTCCTCGCGTCGGAGAACCTCCCCGGGGTCACGATCGGGGACATCACGCAGACGATCGACGTCGTCGCCGGCACGGTGGAGAACAGAGTGAACGTCCGCGCGCCGCTTATCGACACGTCGTTGATCGCCACGGCGGATTTCGAGGCGACGTCGCCGAAGCGCATCCGCGTCAAGTTCACCGACGCCGGCGTCGTCACGCCGTCGATCGATACCTCGTCGGTGCTGCAGTACATCGACCTTCCGCCGACGATCGACGTCGCGGGCCAGAGCATCGACACGACCGCCGCGTCCGAGGCGCTGGAGCCGCTCAGAAAGGCAGCGGAGGGCGCGCTCGGGGGGCTCGCGGAGGCGGTTAAGACGCTGCCTCCGGCGCTCAAGGTGCCGCTCCCGGCCGGCGGGCTCGGCGCCGCGGGCGCGGAGGGTGCCGAGAGCACGTGGTTGCTGACGACGTACCTCGACGAGGACACGCGCGTCGCCCGGGGGGACGGCGGGAGCGTGTTCGTGATGCGTCGCGCGAAGGAGGTGGCGTCGGCGGCGCGGTGAGGCGACGAGAGGGTGGGAGGTGTTCATTTTTTTCGACGTCTCGTGTAAGATTTGACGGCGTCGCTACTCTACGATAGATATAAGATGTTCGCCTCGTTAACCTTCGCATCATTTCGGGTCGAACCGCAGCTCGCTGGGGATGACGCCGGCGTCCCCGGTCAACACCGCGCGCGCGAGCGTTTTCGCGAGCATCGCGTGATACACGAGGCCGCGCGCGCCGAGGCCTCCGACGAACCACGCGCGCGTCGCCGCGGCGTCTGAACCTTCGATCTCGAGTCGTCCGATCAACGGCAACGACCCCAGCGGCGTCCTCGGCGGGTTCGCGCGGACGCCGTACCTGACGACGTCGACGCGCGAGTCTCCGCGCGCGAGCGGCGGGTACGTCGCCGCGGACGACGCCAGCAGCGAGGCTTCCGCGCGCTCGGCGGACGCGACGGCGGCGGCGTCGACGCCGTCTTCTTCCGCGACGATCGCGTCTCCCGTCGCGCCGTCGCGTCTGTACACCGCCCCGGCGCGTCGCGCGTCCTCCACGGACGCGTCGTACTCTTTCGTCGCGCCCACGAGCAGCCGCCCGCGTCCGAGCGGGGCGATGTACGGCGAACCTAAGATCCCCGGCGCTTCCGGCGGCCAGGCGTCCTGATGATTTCGTTTTCCGTCTCCGCCGTCTCCGCCGCCGCCCCTCTCCGCCGCCGGGACGAGCTCCAGGACGTGCCCGCCCTGCAGCTGCGTCGGCAGCGTCCCATCCCCGCTTAGCTCCCTCAGCGACCCGGACGCGGCGCCGCACGCGGACACGACCGCGTCATACCCGCGCAGAGAAGAAAGCGCGTCCACTACGACGCCGACGCGAAGGTGGACGACGCACATCCTTCGCTCGTTGGCTCTTCGTCCTTGGCTCTCTCGCGCCATGCGCGCGGTGGCGTCCCACAGCGCCTCCAGGTACCGCTTCGTGTCCAGGACGACGCCTTCGGGGATGTGAAGCGCCGCGGCGAGGGGCGGGCGGGAGGACCCGCGCCCGGCGGGATCTTTTGCGGATCCGATCGGCGCGTCGACGACGTCTGCGGGCACGTCGACGCCCGGCAGCAACGTCGCGAGGTTTTCCGGAGACAGCACGACGCCCTCGCCGCCGCGCGCCGCGGCCGCGGGCGCGTGCTTCGCGAGGTCTCTCGCCTGTTTCAGCGAGCGCGCCGGTCGCACGGTGCCCACGCGCCACGCGATGGCGGCGCCGCGGCGGTCGTCGCGGTCGTCGAAATCGTCGTCGTCGTCGTCGCCGTCTCTCCCTCCGACGATCCTCGTCCTTCGCTCCGCGTCGCTCGCCGCCTCGGCCGCCTCCGCGGCGTCCACGAGCCTGAGCGTCTCCGTCACGCCCTCGACGCCGCGCCAGATGAGCTTTCCTCGCGGCGTGTACGGGTGCAGCAGCCCCGCGGCGACGCCGGACGCGCCGCCGGCGATGCCCTTCTCGTCGTACAGGTGCACGACGAGCGCGCGCGCGCGACGACGACGACGACGACGACGACGACGACGCGCGTCGTCCTCCTCCTCCTCCTCCTCCTCCTCCGCCTCCTCCTCGCCGCCCTCGAGATGGCGCTTCGCGAGGTGGTACGCGGTCGCGACGCCCGCGAACCCCGCGCCGACGATCGCGACGACGAACGCGTCCGCGTCGTCGGCCACGCCGGACGTCGTCGCGGCCGTCGACGACGACGACGACGACGACGCTCGCGCTCGCGGCGTCGGCACCGAGATCCGCGGGACGGGACGCGAGCGCGACGACGGACGCGCGGGCGCGACGTCGACGCCGCGTCGCGCGTCGCGCGATCTCGCGCGCGCGCGCGCCGCCGCCGCCGGCGCCGGCGCCGCGGCGGCGCGTGACATCGCGAGCGCGCCGCGCGCTGTGCCCCTCGGCGCCGGCGAAGGAGCGAGGCGGAAATGGGGAGCGCCAGCTGTCGGCGGCGGTCTGGTTAGTACTGCCCAAATGCGCGAGATAGGGTTGACGTCGCGGGCCAGTATGTCGAGCGCGGCGCCGCTCGCGAGCGGGGCGATGCCCGCGTCGCTCGCGGCGTGGTCGCGCCGCGCCGTCCTCCCCTCGCGGCCGGCGAGCCGCGGACCAGGGCGCGCGTCGACGTCGGGGAGCGACGACCGCGTCGGGGGCACGTTCGAACGCGTGGTCGGGGGAGGAGCGAGAAATCGTCGCGACCGCGGTCGATTCGAGATCTGCGCGTACCACGCGCGGTCGTCGCGGCGATCGCGGCGCGGGAACAAGCGCTCGAGCATCGCGCCGGACGACCGCGCGGACGCGGCGGTGACGGTCAAGGTCAAGCGCGTCTGCCCGAGCGATATCCGCGTCGGCCTCCTCGGCGAGGGCGGCGCGCTCGGAAACTGGGACACGTCGCGCGTGAACCCGATGCGCCGCGCGGCGAACGATCCGAACGGGGACCAGTGGGAGTGGGTCGTCGCCGTCGCGATCGGGACGAAGCTCGCGTTCAAGGTGGTCACGATCGACGCGGGGGACGCGGTGAAGTGCTGGAGCGCGGGGAGCGACGTCGAGGTGGTCGTCCCGCAGGGGTGCACCGGCGTCGAGGTGACGATCGACTGGCCGGAGCGGTCGGGACGAGAACAGGCGCCGCTGACGGTGACGCAGCGCGTCGTCGTGGAGAAGCCGCTGCACGATTATCGCGTCGAGACCGGGGGGGCGTGGCTGGCGTACGGGAAGGTCGTCGAGGGCGACGGCGACGGCGACGGCGACGGCGACGGCGACCACGACAACGACGATTCCGAAAACGATTCCGAAAACGATTCCGAAAACGAAACCGACGAGACGCCTAAGAAGCGTCAGCCTCCGCCGCCGCCGCTGCTGCGCGAGGTCCCCGACGACGACGACCCCGCGAGCGTGCGCGTCGTCGTGGACGCGATCGACGCGGTGGACATCGACGACGACGGCGCCGCGGAGAGAGACACCGCGGGCGACTTCGTCCGCGCGGATCTCTCCGTCGACCTCTCCGCGGTGGACGACGTCGTCGTCGACGACGACGACGACGCGGAGACCTCTCCGGGCGATGACGAAGGCGACGCGACCGAGTCCGAGTCCGAGTCCGAGTCCGACCCCGATCCCGCGGGCGGATACGTCGTCGGAAGTCACATCGAGGGCATGATGGGCGGCATGCACACCGAGCTCATCTTCAGCTCGGCGCGTCAGGCGGACGCCGACGTCGGCGTCCGCGTCGGCATCGTCGAGGAGAACCGACTCGTCGAGCTGTGGCACGAGCGCGCGGCGGTGCCCGGGGAGGGCATGCGCGTCGGCGACGTGTACTTGGGCGTCGTCGCGAAGGTCATAAGCGGCATGCAGGGCGTGTTGGTGGACTGCACGGGGAAAGGGCCGCCGTACTCGTTGATGCAGAAGGGTGTGGACGAGCCCGCGTTGGCGTGGTGCCGCGCGGCGCCGCCGCCGGAGGACGACTGGGAGGAGTGCGCGGCGGACGACGACGACGACGCGTGCGAGGATGATTGGGACGACGACGACGACGAAAACGGCGGCGGCGGCGGCGCGATCGTCGGGCGAAGGAACGGCGGCAGATGGGCGGACGCGTGGGCGGACGGCGTGGGCACGAGCGGGTCGTGGGACGGCGGCGACGATGTCGCGGCGACGGCGACCGTGGACGAGTACGAGGAGGACGTCGTCAGGCATCGCGAGTCGGCGACGGCGAGCGCGGCGGTCGCGACGGCGGCGGAGGCGGAGGAGGAGGAGGAGGAGGAACCGAAGCGCCGGCGGCGGCGACGCTCGCGCGCGTCGATCGGCGCGTCCTCCTCCACCTCCACCTCCACCTCCTCCTCCGACGAATCGGGCGCTTCTGAGACGACGTCGCCGCCGCCCCTCGCCATCGCGGAGGCGGCGTACCCCGAGTACTCGTCGTCCTGGCTGCGCGCCGGCGGCGGCCCCAAAAACCTCGGCGAGCACCTCGGCTGGACGCCGTGGAAAGAACACGTCGAGCGCGAAGGCCGCGACGGCTCGCTCGTCGGCGGAAACAGAGTCACCGAGCACTGGCGCCCCGGGATGCCCGTCGTCGTGCAAGTCACGCGTCTCGGCGCGGGCCACAAGGGTCCGAGGGTCACCGCGCGCCCCACCTTGCCCGGTCGCAACGTCGTCCTGTGTCCCGACGGCGAGGGCGTCTACGTGAGCCGAAAGCTGATGGGCCCCGCGCGCGCGTACGTGAAAGCCATCGGCGGCGCCGTCGCGCCCGACGACTGCGCGCTCATCATGCGCACAGAAGCCGCGGGGGTCACGAAGGACGTCCTCGAGAAGGACATCACGAGCCTCGCGGACGACTGGGAGGAGGTGCGAACGCGCGCGTCCAGCGCGGTCGCCGCCGCGGGCGCGCAGGGACGAAGCCCCGTCCCGCGGCGACTTCTCGACGCGGCGACGGTGGAGCAGGTGCTCGTGCGCGACCTCTTCGGCGAGCGAATCGCCGCGCTCACCGTGGACACGGTCGCCGCGTACGACAACATCGTCGCGGATCTGCGAAGGACGGGGACGTCGGAGGAGAACATCGCGCGCGTGAAGCTGCACGCGGGGAGCGAGGACGTGCTGTCCGCGCTCGGCGTCGCGGACGTGGCAGCGAGCGCGACGGAGGAGCGCGTGTCGCTCCGCGACGACTCGCTTCCGGGCGCGCACGTCGTCATTCAGGCCACGGAGGCGCTCACCGCGGTGGACGTCAACGCGGGGAGGGCGGCGTTCATCAACGACTCGGACAACGAGTCCGTGGCGCTGCGCGTCAACGTCGCCGCGGCGACCGAGCTCGCCGCGCAGTTGCGGCTGCGCGATATCGGCGGGTTGGTCATGGTCGACTTCATCGACATGAGCTCGAGAGCGCATCGCAAGGAGGTGGAAGCTGCTTTTTTGCGCGCCGCGAAGAGCGATCGCGCGCAGGTGACGTTCCTCCCGATCTCGCCGCTCGGCGTCATGGAAGTCGCGCGCGAGCGGCTGCAAGGGCAGGGCGCGCGCGGCGTCGTCGCGGACGAGAAGGGGATGCCGATCGACCCTGACAGGCCCGACGGCGGGCCGCGGCGCATACGAGGGTCGCGGCCGCCGCCGTGGAAGCGAGGCGGCCGCGAGCGAGGACGCGGCGAGTCGGGCGGCGAGTCGGGCGGCTCGAATAGCTCGAGCTCGAGCTCGAGCGCGAGTTCGAGTTCCTCGCGCGGCGGGATGGACGACGGCCGCGGCGGCGGTAACGGCGGCGGGTTCAGACGACGCGACGGATGGGAATCGTACCGCGCCGGCGCCGGCGGCGGCGCCGCGAGCGCGAACGAATACGGAAGCAACCGGTCCGCCGGTCGGAGCGGCGCGCGGTTCACGCCGCGCCGCGTCGAATGGAAGAGCGGTAACGACCGCGAGGGAGGCGTCGCGAGCGGCGGCGGGCGCGCGCGGGGGGATTGGGGTAACGACGCGAGCGCGGGGAGCGGGTATTACAACGCGCGGAGAGCCGCTCGCGGGCCGAGCCGCGGCGGGACGAACCGCGGCCGCGGCGGCGGCGGCGGGGACGGACGCGCGGGCGGTCCCGCTCGCGACGCCGGGGGATGGGAGCGGTAGTGATAGCAGTTTGTTATTCGCGGCGGTGATTAGGCATCGCAGCGCGCGTCACGTCCGCCCGTCGCGTCGCGCGTCGTCTCGAGTGCGACGAGGCTGGCGCGGTGCGGCGGATGCAAAAAATCCGGGACGAGCGAAGAAGATCTGATCGCGATCGCGATCGATCGTGCGCGCCGGCGCGCGTAACGAACTCGATCCACTTCGATCGGCGACGGGCTGGAGGAGCGTCTCGGCCGAGAAGTCGCCGCGATGGCGCCTCGCGCGCGCGCTTCCCCCGGCGACCTCCCCCAAACAGCGGTCTCCGCGCGGTCCCTCGACTCCATGGAGGCGCTCGCGCTCGCGGACGACGACGCGTTCCGTCGCGTCGTCTTTCGCGCGCTCGCGGCGCTTCGCAAGATCTTCTCGAACCAGCAGAAGAACTGGGCGACGCTGCGCCTGCGCGCGAACGTCGGTCCCACGACGAGGGCGTCCGAGGCGGTCGCCGCGACGGTCCTCGCGGGCGCGTCGGCGTCGGCGTCGCCGTCGATCCCGGACCGCGGCGCGGACGAGCGCGCGATCCTCCCGTGGAATAACAAATCGCGCGCGCACGTGAGCGTCTCCGTCCGGCGATTCCGCGCCGGGCCGCTGGAGGGCGCGATGGAGGAGCGACAGACCGTGGAGGCGACCGCGCTGCCGCTCGCGAAGAACGTGCCGCGGTACACGTCGTACATCTACGCCGCGAGCGGGAACGCGTACGTCCAGGACGAGGTACAACGGCGGCTGCTGTTCCCGGACCACGAGGGCGAGATGCGCGTGGCGTCCGACGAGGACTCCGATTCCGAGGGGTCGTCGTCGTCCGAGATGGAGGAGTCCGAGAGCGACGGGGGGGGGGGCGCGAGCGCGAACGCGGGACCGGAGAAGAAGCGGCGGATGAACGACGTGGCGAAGAAGCGCGCGGACGAGAAGGCGCGACGCCGCGAGCTGCGCGAGAAGAACCGCGAGACGAGGGAGAAGAAGGAGAGGGAGGACCAGGAGAGGCACTGGGAAGAGAAGGAGGACTACCTCGTCTGGGCGTCGAGCGCGTGCGTCGGGACGTCCGCGAGAGCGATCGAGGTCACCGCGGAGTACTTGAAAGTGTCCCCGCAGATGCTCAAGGCGCGGCTGCACGTCTTGAGGAAGCAGGCGGACGTCGGCGGCGGGACCGGGACCGGGACGGGCGGCGGCGGCGGCGGCGGCGGCGGCGGCGACAAGACCGGAAACGGCGGGGGGACCCCGGACGGCCTGGTCCCGTGCGAGGCGGCTCGAGACGCGTTCCTCGCCAACGCGCACGCGCGCGCGGTGCGCGACTTCGAGCTCGGCGCGCGCGCGAGCGCGGAGTTCAAGCTCGCGGCGAGGAGGCTGCGCGTCGGCGGCGGCGGGACGGAGGACGACGACGTCGTCGAGGTGAAGGAAGAGACGGACGAAGCCAGCGTGATCGAAAGCCTCGACGCCGCGACGACGCAGGGGAGGGCGTCGGACAGCGACGACGACGACGACGAGTCGCCGTCGTCGTCGAGCCCCGCGGCGCGGCGGACGACGCGCGGCGGCGGCGGCGGCGGCGGCGGTCAGAATCAGTCCCCGGGGTTGAAGCGCGAGCGAAGCGAACGCGGCGCCGTCGTCGACCCGAGCGGGCGGCCGCCGCGGCCGATCGCCACCGCCTCGCCGCACGGCTCGAGCGCGGTGATCGACGCGGAGACGAGCGCGCTGTGGGCGCTCGTCGCGTGGCGGTTCCTTCGGCACCACGCGGTGAGCGCCGCGGACCTCATGATGACCGCGCCGCCGTACGCCGCGGTGGAGCCCGCGATGGATTCGTTCAGAGCGCTGTACTGCGTGCGGTGCCACGAGTACAACTGCAACCTGCACGGGTGCGGTCAGAGGCTGCCGCGGTCGCGGGACGCCGCCGCCGCCGCCCAAGGGACGGGGACGGGGACGGGGACGTCGGCGAGAGCGCGCGCGAAGGACAAGGACATGAGCCAACAAGACGCGCTCGACGACGCGTGCCCGGAAGGAGTTGACCCGCCGCCGGAGGCGAATCCGTGCGGGCCGGACTGCTGGCGAATGCGAGGGCTGCGAGACGGCGGCGCGTTTCTCGTGTTTCATGCGAAGAGCGTCCGCCTCGTCGCGGAGCTGGCGATGAACAAGCGTCTCAACGTCGCGGAGGAGGCGAAGCAGATGTGTTTGGAGGCGGAGGAGGACGCGGCGGCGGCGCGGGAGGCGCTCGAGCGAGCCGAAGCCGCGGCGAAGTTTATGGACGACGCGCCCGTGCGAAAGAGCGCGCGAGGGAAGCCGGCCGCGGGGGACGGCCGGGGGGCGGGCGCCAAAGGTTCGAGCGCCAAGAAGAAGACCGGGACCGGGACCGGGAGCGTCGGCAAGGGCGGGAAACATCGGACGAAGGATCTGAACAAGCTGACGATGGGCACGCACGCCGAGGACGTCTCCGAGGAGGAGGAGGAGGAGGAGGAGGAAGAGGAGGAGGAGGCGACGACGATGACGACGACGACGACGACGACGACGACGACGACGAAGCGCGGCGCGCGCTCGCGGCCGGAAGCGCAAAAAAACGCCCCCGTGGCGGTCGCCGAGAGAAAAGCCGCCGCCGCCGCCGTGGAGAAAGCCGCCGCCGCGAAGCAGTACGCCGCCGCGAAAGCGGACGAGGCGGTCCCTTCCGACGCGAGACGCGTCTCGTCGACGTGGACGGACTTTCACGAGAGTTTCTACATCAAGATGCGGAGGGTATACGGCGAAGACGCGGACCCGTGCGCGATCGCGCGAGCGATGCGGGCCCCGGACGCGCCAAAATGTCACGAGATTCAAGCGCGCGTGCGAGCGGACGTCGTCGCGGACGCGGAACACGCCGTGGTGGAGGCGCGAAGGCGAGAACGCGACGGCTCTGCGACGGCGGGGGAGGGCGTCGACAACGCGGACGACGAGAGAGGCGGGAGGGGCGGCCGCGGCGGGAGGGGCGGCCGCGGCGGGAAGGGCGGCCGCCGCGCGATGAAAAAACGCGGGACGTCGCAGCGCAAGCGTACGACCGCGACCGTGCGTCGACGCATGGCGAACAGCGAGGATCACGTCTGGATTCAGTACTCTCCGTGCACGTGCGACGGCCCGTGCGACGAGCGCACCTGTCTCTGCATTCGCGACGGGAACTTTTGCGAGCGCTACTGCGCGTGCGGCGGGTCGTGCTCGAACGCGTTCACCGGCTGCGCGTGCCTCCGCGGGCAGTGCCACACGCGCGCTTGCCCGTGCTTCGCCGCCGCGCGCGAGTGCGACCCGGACCTGTGCAAGCGCTGCGTCGCGACCGCGGCGACGATCGCGCACGACGCCAGAGAGGGGTGGCCGTTCACGGACCTGTGTCTGCCGGTGCCGCCGCCGCCGGAGGTGCCGACGGAGGGACCGAACGCGCGCGGGGACCCGACGGAGAGCTGCGTGAACATGAAGCTGCTGCTGCGGCAGCGGAAGCAGATCTGCTTGGGGGTCAGCGCGATCGCGGGCTGGGGCGCGTTCCTGAAGGACGGTGCGAAGAAGAACGAGCTCCTCGGCGAGTACACCGGCGAGCTCATCACGCAAGTCGAGGCGGACCGCCGAGGGAAAATTTACGACCGCGTGAACTGCTCGTTCCTCTTCAACCTGAACGACCAGTGGTGCTTGGACGCGCACTTGAAAGGGAACAAGCTCAAGTTTGCGAACCACAGCGCGACGCCGAACTGCTACGCGAAGGTGCTCATGGTGAGAGGCGACCACCGCGTCGGCATATTCGCGAAGGATAACATCGCGCCGGGGGAAGAGTTGACGTACGATTACCGGTACGAACGCGATAAAGCCCCGGCGTGGGCGCAGTCGGACGAGCCCGCGGGGCCGTTGGTGTATTGACGTCGACGACGCGCGCGAGGCGAGGGGACGTGGCGAGGAAGAGAACGAGAGCGAACGAATGATTCGCGCGAACGACGACGTCGTGGTTGTATTCACAATAACAGTCGTGTTAATCCCCCCCGCCCCGTCAAAAGAATGAGCCGCGCGCTCGGAGCGTGTCACTTCTCCTTCGCCGCCTTGAGCGCCGCCTGCGCCGCGGCGAGACGCGCGATGGGAACGCGGAACGGCGAGCACGAGACGTAGTCCAGCCCTTTCTCGTGGAAAAACTCCACGGACGCCGGGTCGCCGCCGTGCTCGCCGCAGATGCCAACCTTCAGATTCGGGTTCGCGCCTCGGCCTTTGTTCACGCTCATCTCGATCAGCGAACCGACGCCCTCTTGGTCTAAGACCTGGAACGGATCGTGCTTCAGGATGCCCTTCTCGAGGTACGTGGGAAGGAACTTCGAGACGTCGTCTCGCGAGTACCCGAACGTCATCTGCGTCAGGTCGTTCGTCCCGAACGAGAAAAACTCGGCGCCGCCTTCGCCAGCGATTTGATCCGAGAGCAACGCCGCGCGCGGAATCTCAATCATCGTCCCGACGCGGTACTCCACGGTCACGCCCGTCTCCTCGAACACCTTCGCCGCGATCTCGCGAATCATTCGCGTCTGGTTCTGAAGCTCCGCGACGGTCCCGACGAGCGGGACCATGATGTCCGGTTTGACAACCACGCCGTCTTTCTGCGCCGCGCACGCGGCTTCGAAAATCGCCCGCGCTTGCATCCGACCAATCTCCGGATACGTGATCGCGAGCCTGCACCCGCGGAAGCCGAGCATCGGGTTTATCTCCGCGAGCTTCTCGATTCGCTCGACGACCTCGTCCTCGTCCGCGCCCGTGTCCGCGGCGAGCAGAGCGACGATCTCGTCGAGCTCGCCGTCTGGAAGAAACTCGTGCAGCGGCGGATCGAGCAGCCGAATCGTGACCGGCATTCCGTCCATCGCGCGAAAGATCCCGTCAAAGTCGCCCCTCTGGAACGGCAACAGATCGTCCAGCGCCGCCTGGCGATCGCTCGTCAACGTCGCCATGATCATCCGTCGCACGGTGCGTATGCGCTCGCCCGTGCCGAAGAACATGTGCTCGGTGCGCACGAGCCCTACGCCCTCCGCGCCGTTGACGCGTGCCGTCGTCGCGTCCTCCGGCGTGTCCGCGTTGGCGAGCACGCGCAGCGTCCTAAACTCGTCCACCCAGGACATGAAGACGTCGAGGTCGCCGCCGATCGCGGGCGGCGCGAGCTCCGCCTCGCCGCGGATGACCTCGCCGGTCGTGCCGTTCAGCGACAGCCAGTCGCCCTCGTGGAGCTTGACGCCGCCCAACGACAGCCACCGGTTCTCTTCGTCGACGACGAGCTCGCTGCATCCGGACACGCACGTCTTTCCCCACCCGCGCGCGACGACGGCAGCGTGCGAGGTCATCCCGCCGCGCGCGGTGAGGATTCCCTCCGCGGCGTTCATCCCGCCGACGTCCTCCGGCGACGTCTCCACGCGGACGAGAATGCACTTTTTCCCTCGCGCGTGTAAATCCTCCGCGGTGGGCGTGTCGAAGACGACTTGCCCGACCGCCGCGCCGGGCGACGCGGGAAGGCCGACGCCGATGACGTCCGCGGCGTACCCAGCCTCGTCCTTGAACTGCGGGTGAAGCAGCTGATCCACGTGCGTCGGCTCCACGAGCGTCACCGCGGTCGCTCTGTCGATCATCCCGGCCTCGACGAGGTCGACCGCGATCTTCACCGCGCCGGCGCCGGTGCGCTTCCCGCTCCGCGTCTGCAACATGTACAGCTTGCCCTCCTGGACCGTGAACTCGATGTCTTGCATGTCTTTGTAGTGCTTCTCGAGGAGCTGCGTGTTTCGAACCAGGTCGTCGTACGCCTCCGGGAGCGCGTTCTTCATCGTGAGGATGTCCTCCGGCGTTCGAATCCCCGCGACGACGTCCTCCCCCTGCGCGTTGACGAGGTACTCGCCGTACAGAAGGTTCTCGCCCGTGCTCGGGTTCCGCGTGAAGCACACGCCCGTGCCGCTGGTGTCTCCCATGTTCCCGAACACCATCGCCTGGACGTTCACCGCGGTGCCCTCCAGCCCGACGATGCCGTTGATGGCCATGTACTTCTTCGCGCGGTCGCTGTTCCAGCTGTTGTGGGTCGTTCCATACAAAAATAAGGAGTTCATCGATCAGTACTGTATGTTGAAAGGGACCCAAGCGATCAAGTGTTGAAAACGAGCTACTGTATGGGTGAAAACCTTTTGTATAGAACTAACGCACCTGTCGAACACCGCGTACGCGGCGAGCCTCATCTGCTCGAGCGGCTCTTGCGGGAACGTCACGCCCGCGGTCTCGTACACGCGCTCGTACCTCTTCACGAGCTCGCGCAGTTGAACCGCGTTGAGATCGTTGTCGTTCACGACGCCGCACTCGCGCTTCAGCGACGCGATCTCGCGCTCGAAGAGCGCGTGCTCGACGCCCATGACGACGTCGCCGTACATGTCCAGGAAGCGGCGGTACGAGTCGAACGCGAACTTCTCCCCAGCCTTCTCCGCGAGCCCCTCGACGACGACGTCGTTTAACCCGAGGTTGAGCACCGTGTCCATCATCCCGGGCATCGAGACCGCGGCGCCGGAGCGCACGGAGAGAAGCAGCGGGTTGGACGGGTCGCCGAGCTTGGATCCCATGCGCGTCTCGATCTGTTCGAGGCCCGCGAGCATCTCCTCCCAGCATCCGTCGGGAAGCTTCGCGCCGTTCTCGTGGAACGCTTTACACGTTTCCGTCGTGACCGTGAACCCGGCGGGGACGGAGAGGCCGATGGAGGACATCTCCGCGAGGTTCGCGCCTTTGCCGCCGAGCAGGGTCTTCATGGAGGCGTTCCCGTCCGCTTCGCCGCCGCCGAAGGTGAAGACGCGCTTGATCTCGGTCGTCGCGGGGGGGGCGGAGACCGCTCTCGCGACGACGCGCGACGACGACGATTTCGGCTGCGAGATGCGGTGGGGGGGGGAGCGAGGCGGGAGGGAACGATGAGACGAGCGAGCGACGGGGTCGCGCGCGGACGGCGCGGCGCACGTCGCGACTTTTCGCGACCCGAGGGAATCTCGAGGGCGCGCACCGAGCGGCGGCGGCGCGTCTCCATCGGCCGCGCGAGCGCCATCGGCGCCGCGGCGGCGCGAGCGGCGGTCATTGTGCGAGTCGCGAGCGTTGCACTCGCGCGCGCGTGCGTTCAGCGCGTGCGAGCGCGCGAAGCAGTGGCCCCGGGGCGACGACCGAAGCCCTGAAGACATTGGCAGCTGACGCGGCGAATGCGGCACGGGTGCCGCCAGGTGCCGCTGTCGGAGATCGGAGATCCCACCCTCGGAACCTCGTTGAACCATTTGCCCATACGAAAAGTACGAGATTTCCGTACGTACTAAAATTCAACTTTTTCGATTCTCGCGCGTCGCCCGCATCCTCGTTTGTATCGTCGCGCGCGCGCATAGTTTACAATCACACTCCTACGTAGAAACGTCGATCACGACGGCCGCGACCTGGGCGCGCACGCCGGGCGGTACTTCGCGTGGACGACGTACGACAGCCACTCGTCCACGACGGACGTCGCGGACCACCCGCACGAGTCGCCGGAGAAGAAAACCGTCGCGACGACGGCGACGCACGCGGCGAGGACCGCGACCGCGATCGCGGCCAAGACCCGCGGCGGCGGCGGCGCGCGGTCGCCGCGGCCGTAGCCGTGCCCGTAGCGCGCGGCGAACAGGCCCAAGCCCCGGGTCGGGCGGGAGGAATGATCGATTCGCGATCTGTACCGTTCGCGCGGCGTCGCGCCCTCGAAAAACTCCGCCGCCGACGCCGACGCGGCGGCGGAGTTTTTCGAGGGCGCGCTCCCGCGCGCGGTCGTCGTCGTCGCCGCCGCCGGCGCCTCCCCCGCGCGCGACGTCGCCGGCGCCGCGACTTCGAAATCACTCGCGTCCGAGTCCGTCTCGTCGTCGCTGTCGCGCTCGGGCAGCGCGCCGATCGCGTCGATGCCGTCGAGGTCGCCGTCTCTCGCGCCGCTCGCGATGGCCCGCTCGGCGGCGTCCACCGCCGCCGCCTCGGACGCGCCCACCGCCGCCGCCGCGTCCTTGAGCGCGCGCTCGAGCCTCGCGACGTGCGTCGTGAGCTCGTTCTCGCGCGCGCGCCATTTTGCGTCCTCGGGGTCCTCTCCCAGGCCCAACACCGCGGGCGCGGCGTCGAGCGCGGCGGAGAGGCGCTCGACTTCGCCGCGAAGCGTGTCGAGCTCTTCGAGCGCGCGCGCGGTGACGTGCGGGGGTTCCGCGCCGACGCGATCGTTCTTCAGCGTCTCCAGCTCCGCCTGCGCCTCGTCGCGCGCGAACACCGCGGCCTCGACCATCGCGTTCGCGTTCGCCATCCCCTCGGTGACTTCGGCGAGCGCCGCTTCCAACGCGTCGGCGCGCGCGTTCGCCTCCGCCGCCGACGCCGCCTCGCGCTCGTCCTCCATCGCGGCGGCGGTGAGCGCCGCCTCCAACGCGGCGCGCAGCCGCGCGATCTCCTCTTCGAGCGCGTCCTCTCGCGCGGAGGAGGACGCCGCGAGGTCGAGGTCTTCGGTGGCGGCGCGCGCGGCGATCGCGTCGCGCGCCGCCGCGAGCGCGCCGTCGAGCGACTCTCGAAGCCCCGCCACCTCCCTCGAGAGCGCCGTCTCGCGCTCGGACGCCTCCGCGACAGCCTCGTCGCGCGCGAAGACCGCGGCGTCGAGGTCAGCCTTGAGCTGTTTCTCCCTCGCGGCGCCGGCGGCGTCTTCCTCCGCCGCCGCGCCGGCGGCTTCGCGAAGCGCCGCGTGCAGCTTGGAGATTTCATCCTCGAGGCGTTCCTCTCGCTCGCCGCGCGCGACGGACGCGAGCGCGGCGAGCGGGGCGTCGTACGTCGACGCGAGCGGCGTCTCCGGTAAGGGCGCGCTTCGAGGCGATGGCCACGGCCGCGGCGTCTCCGGAAGCGGCACTCGGCGAGGGCTCGGCGTCGTCGGCGGCGATCGCGGCGACCGCGGCGCCGCCGCCGCGCGCGACTCCTCCAGCGCGCGTCTGAGCGTCGATACTTCGATCTCGAGCCGCCGCTCGCGCGCGGACGGCGTCGACGGCGCTCTCTTCTCTCCGCCTCTCGTCTCGGCGTCCGAGCCGGACGCGTCGTCGTCCGTGCCGGACTTTTCCGCCGCGCGCATCGCGCCTCGCAACGCGACGTTCAACCTTCGAATCTCCCGCGCGCTCGCTTCTTCCCGCGTCTTCGTCTCTTCCTTCAATCTCTCGAGCTCGTCCTCGAGCGCCGCCTTCGCCGCGCGGTGGTGGTCCAGCTTATCCGCCGTCTGCTCCGCGGCGACGAGCAGCGCGGCGTCCAGTCGGACGATGTCCTTCTTGAGCTTCTCTGTCTCTTCGTCCGTCGTCGTCGCGGCGCTCGTCTTCTTCGCCGCGGTCGCCGCCGCCTCCGCCTCGACGCGACGCTTCTCCGTCTCCTCCGCCTTCGCCGCGGTCTCCTCCGCGGTCTTCCGCGCCTCCTGAAGCTCGAGCATCAGCGCTCTCACCTTCGCCGCGTGATCTTCCGCGGCGTCGTGCGCGGCGCTCTCCGCGACCCTGCGCGCCTCGTCCTTTTCCAAGCTCGCCGCTTTCGCGTCGTTCACCTCTTTCCTCAGCGCGCTAAACTGCGACGTGATGAGCTCCGCCGCCTCTTGCTCGCGCACCGCCGCCGCCTCGGCCTCGAGGCGCATCGTCTCGAGCTCCGCGCGCTCCGCCGCGAGCGCGATGAGCTCCTTATCCTTCCCCTCCAACGCGGACCGCAAGATGTCCAGCTCCGCGGTCATCGCCGTCTCCGACCGACCGGTCCCGCTCTCACGCCGCGGCGACGGCGGCGCGACGGACGCGCGGCGCTGAGGGCCATTACAAAAACGTCAGTTGAAAGGGGGAGCGATCAAATGTTGAAACCGAGCGGTGGGTGAAAAACTTCTGTATAGAACGCACCTGCGCCTGGAGCGACGTCAACACGCCGTGGAGCTCGTCGAGGCGCTCCGCGTTCGCCCTCGCGGCGTCCGCGGCGGAGACGCGCGCGAGCTCCAACTCCGCGTCCTTCTCCGCGAGCGCGCGCTGCAGGCGATAGAGCTCTACTCTGAGGTCGACCTCTTCCTTCGCCGCGGGGGAGAGGTTCGCCTTCGCGGTGACGGAGACGGCGACGGAGGACGACCGCGACGGCGACGGCGACGGCGACGACGCGGTCTCGCCTCCGCCGAACGTGTCGTTCGAGTGCCACCGGAACGCACCCGAACCGCCGCTCTGCGCCGGCGAAGGCGGCAGCGTGCGCTGCTGCCTCGGCGACGACGCCGCGTCCGCGAGCGCGGCGCGCAGATCCTCGCGGCACCGCGTCAGCGCCCTCTCCGACGCGTCCCGGTCCTCGACGGCGCGTTCGAGCTCGAGCTTCTTCGCCTCCATCGCGTCTCGCCTCGCCGCCGCCTCCGCGGTCGCCGCCGCGCACTGCGTGATGACCTCCGCCATCGCCGCGCTCGGGGACGACGCGTTCGCGCCGGGGGAGCTCGTGCTCACCTCTGCGAGGAGCGTCTCCGTCTGGGTCGTTCCATACAAGCGAATGTCGGGGTGGAGTTGAAAGGCGTCAGTAGAAGTTGAAAGGCGTCGAGGGCGGGGATTGAAAGCGGGGGGTGGGCGTGGAGAGACGGCGGCAAAAGTCCTTAAGGATCGGCGTTCACCACGCCGACGCGGTCGTATGGGAACCAGTGTATAGAACGCACCTCTCTCTCTCGCGCCGCCGATGACGCCGCCGCGTCCGTCAAGATTGTCAATTCGCGCGTCAGCGCGGCAATGGCGTCGTCGTCGGCGACGTGCGCCGCCTCCGCCTTCGCCAGCGCCTCCCGCAGGTCCTCTCGCTTTCGATCGCTCTCCTTCGCCGCGGCGTTGAGCTGCTCGCCCTTCGTCGCGAGCGAGTCTCGCGACGCCGCGAGCTCGACTCTCGTCTTCTCGAGCTCCATCACGCTCAGCCGACGCTTCGCCTTGGCGAGCTCATCGAGCTGCGCGTCCACCGCCTTGGTCGCGTCCGCGACCGGGGAAGATCGGTTGAACAGCCCCGGCGATATCCCCGGACCAGGCTGCGGCGCGCCGAAGACGATCGGCGGCGTCGGCGCGCCGAACGTGAACGCGAACGACGGCGCGGCGAACGACGACGACGACGACGACGACGCGGCGGCGGCGGGCGCTCCGAACGCGACGGGCGGCGGCGCCTCCGCCGCGCCGCCGCCGAACGATAACGCCGCGGGCGCGGGCGGGTCGTCGTTCGCGTCCGCGTCCGCGCCTGCGCCCGCGCCGGTCAGCCACGAGCTCTCCGGCGACGCGTCCGCGGCGTCGACGAACATCCGCGGCGAGCCGCCGTCCCACCGGTTCTTCGCCGCGGTGAGCGGCGTCGTGACCGGGCGCGTCCCGCGACGCGTCTCCACCCACGCCGGGGTCGCGCCGCCCGGGATGGGATTCGGATTCGGATCGACGCCGGCGCCGACCCCGACGCCACCGCGCGTCGGCTCCGGCGTCGCGTCGACCGAGGAGGACGACGGCGATCCCGGGTCATCCGCGGGGGGCGAGGTCGGCGAGAACGCGCCGGAGCTGGACGGGATCTTCGACGCGCTCTCGCGCGCGACGGCGTTCGGCGTCGCGCCGGGACGGCGGGGGAAGTGCTTCTCGTGCGACCAGCCGAACCGAGCGCGGTCGGCGGAACTCTGCTCTCTCCGCGGACGACGGCGAGGCGCGGGGAGGGAGGGACGACGACGACGGTGAGAGACGACGACGACGAAGAAGCCATTCAAACGACGAAGAGAAGATGTTTTTCGTTGGCGCGAGATCCGCGGAGAGCGCCATTCGGGACGCGCGAGCGACGCGCGCGCACCGTCGGCGACGGGTCGTCTCCCGCCGACGGCGACGCGCCGGCCGCGCCGGCGTCGCGCGGGGTCTTCCAGTCGAAACCCTGGGACATCCCGTGGAGGCGCGGCGAGCCCACTGGACCGCCCCCGGCGGAAGAGGACGAAGTGGGCACGCTGCAGCGCGCAGCTGACATTTCGCAAACACGAACCAACGCCAACGGCTTTCACGACACAGTAGTCATCGCCGGCGTCGCGCGCGTCGCTCCGGTCGTCATGGCGCCGACGATCCCCGAACGCGCGGGCGTCGCGGAGCCGTTCGACATGAGCTACGCCGCGGACTTCGTCGCGGCCGCGCCGGGGGTGCCGCTCGGCAGGGTCAGCGCGGTCACCGCTCGACGCGCGCGCGCGAAGATTCGCGAGCAGATGAAGGAAGACGCGCGGAGGCGACGCGCGCGCGCGGCGGCGCGGCCGATCGACGCGCTGCTTCATCCGAACAAGCTCGGGAAGCCGCTCCCGAAGTGCGATTTCGAGGAGACGCTCGTGGACGGCAAGGTGCGACGAAGACGCACGCGACGAGATGATGACGACGACGACGACGACGACGACGACGCGGCTGCGATGTCGTCGTCGTTGACCGTTTCGACGCGTCCTCCGAGAAAAAAACTGACGCCGACGCCCCGCCCCGTCCCCCCCCCGACCTCCTCGTCCACAGTTCGACTGCGGCCTTGGACGCGAACCCAAACCGATGCCGAGCAAGGAGCTCCTGGAGCGCGACGGGCTCACCCCGAGCTGGCCGGAGAACTTCCGCGAGGAGCTCCCGCCCAGGGTCGGCGAGGACCGCGCCGCCGACCATCGCGGGCGGTGGGAAGCGCGAGCGATGTCCCCGGACGCGGACCCGACGCTCGGGTTCGACCGCGCCGGGCGATGGGAAGACCGCGGCGGGTTCGGCGACGGCAACCGCGGCCTGGAAGAGCTCACCGAGGAGGAGCTCGCGTTCATCGCGCGGAGGGATCACAGCGGGCGGTGGCAGAATCGACACGGCGCGCGCCTCGCGAGAGGATACGCCGCGCCGAGGACGTACGCCGGGTACGGCGACGTCAGGGGCGCGGACGTCGCGGAGGAGGACGTGGCGCGCGCGATCGCGGCGGCGAGGGAGGTGGAGGAGCGCGGGAAGGTGGGTCCGGAGACGGCGTTCCACGAGGACGGGACGTTTCGAGAGTTTGATCCGAACTTGATGGATCGCGACGAGCTCGACGCGTGGAAGGCGACGCGACGCGAGGACGCCGAGCGCGCGTTGAGAGAGCTGCGCGCGAAGGAAGGGATGCGCGGGACGGTCCGCGTGCACAGCGACTGGAAAGCGCCGCCGCGGAAGCCGAAGCCGCCGAGAGGGAAAGCGTCTACGCCGTGCTGGGCGGACCTCGGGCACGCGGCGAGGGAGACGAAGACGGAGCGATGGGGCGCGCGGACGCGGACGCCGGAGCCGGGGGCGGACGTCCCGGGCGCCGGCGACGGCGGGGAGACCGCGCGCGTGAAGTACTACGTCACGCCCGGGCAGGCGCGGTACGAGAAGGGCGGCGGCGCGAATCCGCACGAGCCGCACACGCTGGGCGGGACGGACGGCGCGTTGGAGCGCGTCAAGTGGGGCGTGCGGGTCAAGTCGCTGCCGCCGGCGGCGCCGGTTGAAACGCTGCCGGATGTGCTCGTGACTCGGAACCCGGTCGAGTTCGAGACGAGGCACGGCACGAGCGCGAAGCTGCTGCACTCGTCCACCGCGGAGGAGCTGATATACGGGGTGAAGAAGTACGTGAACTTGGAGCAGCCGACGAACCGGACGAAGGAGCAGTACGAGGCAGACATGGCGAGGGTGTCGAAGCACGTCGGGCCGGTGCCGTGAAAGTATTAGTCTAGTCGTAGAGAAGAGCGAGGAGACGATTTTATTCCAACAGAATGTCCTGCTTGTAGGACTCACGATTCTTTCATGCGATCTATCGAGTCGCGGCGGGCGGGACGCGTCGACCGCTCTTGTCTTTGCGCGGTCCTCCGGGGGGGTTGCACTTCGGACAACCCGCGGGTTTGTCGCTCCTCGTGCGGTTGCACATGGTCGCCCGCCACTCGTGGTCGCACGCCGCGCACTTCCAGAGCGCCCTGTACGCCGATCCATACGCCAACTCCGTCGGCTTCACGTCCGGATCGGCGTACTCTCGCGACAGTCTCTCGCCTCGCTCGCCGTTCTCCTCGCACCACTCGAGGAAGAAGTGCGTCTCGCTCTGCGGCAGTCGTTTCGAGCACGCCGGGCACCCGCTGAGTCTGTTCCTCCTCGTGCGGCTGCACATCACCGCCCGCCACTCGTGGTCGCACGCCGCGCACTTCCACAGCGCCTTGTAATTCGACCCCCGCATCACCTCTGTCGGCTTTCTGTCCCGGTCGACGTACTCCTTCAGGAGTTTCTTCCCTCGCTCGCCGTTCTCTTCGCACCACACGAGGAAGTTGTTGGTTGGAGTGGCGGTGACAGGACCGCCCCCGGGTGGGCGGCACTCCGGACATCCGGTGGGCTTGTCGCTCTTCGTGCGGTGGTTCACCGTCGTCCGCCACTCGTGGCCGCACGCCGCGCACTTCCACAGTGCTCTGTAGCCCGACCCCCGCGTCACCTCCGTCGGTCCCCTGTCCGGGTCGACGTACTCCTTCAGGAGTCCTCGCTGAAAGTTCTCCTCGCACCACGTGACGAGGTTGTAGGTCGGGGTATCGCGCCTCCCGCGGTCGTGCGGCGGCGGGCACGGCGCCGACGCGCGTCGAACCCTCGCGAGTCTGCTCCCCATGCCGCCCGTCAGCGCCGGCGTCG
>MDSW01190933.1_pt1 | contig 32571 bp, 18 predicted proteins | sample 811171 | NCBI WGS metagenome assembly MDSW01 (sample SAMN05326641, study PRJNA326480) | marine metagenome | isolation source: seawater | place: Atlantic Ocean: North West | collected 2012 | reverse complement strand
TCTCTCTCTCTCTCTCTCTCTCTCTCTCTCTCTCTCTCTCTCTCTCTCTCTCTCTCTCATATCTCATCTCTCATCTCTCGCGGCATCGCTCACGCGGACTTCCGCTTCGGCGGCGGCGGCGCCTTGATCATCCCCACGACGCTCACGGCGAGGAACACGAGCTGCACGACGAGCGATTTCATCGCGACGCGAACGTTCGTCGCGCTGAGCTTGGGTTCGAAAAACACGCGATACGCGGAGACAGACGCGAGGAGGGCGTACTGCATCACCCCGACGCGCAAACCCGCCTTGTGCTTGTCCACGAACCCGATGTAGTGGAAGTAAAGGAACGACATGAGGAACTCGAACGCGCCGACGACGCGCATGATTTGCGCGAGGACGTCCCACGCGCCGGACTTTTTCCACGACTTCATGTCGCTCTCGACGCCGTACATCGTCAGGAGCTTCGTTTGCATGAAGCCGAACAGGACGGCGTACGCGAAGCAGCACCCGGCGTTTAAGCCGAGGCAGAGGGACGATATTCTCGAAGAAGACATGTCGAGGGTGTGGACGCGTGCGCGGATGTGGCGAATCGGACTCGGACCAGCCAACGACTTCCTGTAAAGCTGAAAAAGTGCAGTCCTCCAGATTTTGAATCTGAGAGTCGCGAGCTGCCGCGCGGTCGAGCCACTTCGTCGCGCGCGACACGCGCCGCCGCGATTGCGAGTGAACGACGCGCGACGGGATGTTCCATCACGACCCTTCCTCCGCGGTGACGCCCACGGACGCGACGCGGACGGTGGAGTACTACCGCTACGCGCTCGAGACCGGGCTCATCTCGCCGCACCACGACCGGCGATGCGTCTCGCCGTGGGAACACGGATACGGCGGCGTGAACGCGCCGAACGGGGGGTTCGCGTCCGAGGCGAGGGTCCGAGCGGGAAAGAGGTACCACGAGATGTCTTCGGATGACGTCATGGAGGAGGATAAATTGGGGGAGTACGCCGGCGTCGGGAGGTGCGCGTCCGACCGTCGACGCGACGCACAGCTGTCGCTGTCGCCTTCCTACGACGCGGCTATTTTGACCGAGTCTCGCGCGTCCGGGCACCTCACTTCGAACCCGAATCGACTCGAACGACCTCTGACCCTCCCGTCGTCCATCGCTTTCGATCTCCACAGGGAAGGGTACAGGCGCGCGAAACGGACGTGGCGACACGCGGAGGGGGTGGCTGCGAACGCGGGGTTGGAGGGCGCGGCGACGCCGACGGAGGCGCGAAGTCCGGCGGCGGCGGCGATCGAGACGCCGACGCAACGGCACGAGCTCGGGCTGCTTCGGACGCTGAGGGACCAGCAAGTGCTCTGGGGGTACTGACGGAATGAATGATGAGTAGCGTACACCGCGTCGTCGGGCGTGCAACTAGCGTAAACGATACGATATCGTCCAGAGAACGATGCTCTCAAACGAGCGTGAACGACCGTCGCGATCTCGATCCGACTGAGTAGTGAGTCATAACACGACGACGTCGCGTCACGACGTCGCGACCCCACCCCCCGCGCCCCTCTTCTCCGCGTCCGCGTCCGCCTCGTCGATCACCCCGCGCATCGCGCGTAAATGAAACCACGCGAACTTACTCAACCCTTTCAGAATCTGCGATGTCACGAGCGTGAACCACACGCCGCTGATGCCCCACCCGCACGCTATGGAGAGGAAATACGCGGCGGGCACCCTCAACACGTTAATCGCGCCGCCGATGGCGAGTATGGGCACGGTGTTCCCGACGCCGGTAAAGCACCCTTCCGCGACAGCCTCGATCGCGAGGAACACGAGCGCGCCGCTGTTCCAACGTAGATACCCCCCCGCGGCGGCGACGATGGAGGGGTCTGAGGAAAACGTCGCGACGAGCGCCGGTCCGAAACAGAACAACACGCACGCGAACGGGACCATGCACGCGGCGCACATCGCGACGATCACGAGCGCGGCGTCCCTCGCCTCTCTCGGTCTCCCCGCGCCGATCCACTGCCCGACGAGCGTCGCGCACGCGAGCCGGAACCCCTCGCACACGGTAAACGCGAGCGCCTCAAATTTTTGACCCAGACCCATCGCCGCCAGATAATTCTCCCCGCACGCCGACGCGATCCGTCCTATGGCGATGTACACGAGCGTGAACACCACCCCGGCGCTCGCGAGCGGCGCCCCGATCCGTACCATGCCCCATATGTCTTTCGCGCACGGCCTCGCCATCGCGATCGTCAGTCCGTGCACGCGCTTCAACGCCGCCGCGTGCGCCGCCGCGCCGACGCATTGCGCCGCCGAGAAGCCCACCGCGGCGCCGACGATGCCCAACTTCGGGAACGGCCCCCACCCCAACATCAGCGCCGGGTTCAACGTCAGCGCGAGGATCGTGCTCAGCGCGGTGACGCACAGCGCCGGGCGCGTGCGGCCGAGCCCGCGCCACGTGGCGTCCAGCACGGTGCTCGCGAACATCCCGAAGGAGCCGAGGAGCGTCGCGAGGAGGTGCGTTTTGCCCCCCGCGGAGCGCCACGCGCCGCCGACGTCGAGGTCGATCCCGAGCCCGGCGGCGTACAACGTCGGCGCGAACGGCGCGAAGCACGCGAGCGCGGCGTACGCGAACAGCGCGCCCCACAGACCCTGCGTGACGATTCGACTCACGGAATGCGAATCGCCCGCGCCCACGAACGCGCTCACGCGCGCCTGCAGCCCGGTGCCGACGACGTTGGCGACGAGCAGCAGCATCCACAGCGCGAACGCGTTGTAACACAGCGCGCTGAGGTCCGTCGCGCCGAGCTTCCCGGCCCAGTACGCGTCCGTGAGGTTGAACGCGGAGCGCAGGAGTCCCATCGCCATCATCGGCGTGCCGACCGCGATCGCCGCGGTGGCCGTCGGCACGCGAAGCAGAGGAGGGAGGGACGACGACGACGCGACGTCGACGTCACGGGACGACGAATTCGACGACGACGACGACGTCGACGACGCGTCGTCGTCGTCGCCGCGGACGTCGTCGTCGCCGCGGTAGGCTTCGCCGAATGAAGAAGAGACGCCTCGGCGGCGGAGGATGATTCCGCGTTCGGGGGCGCGATGCCGTCCCGACGACGAAGCGCGCGCGTCTCCGCCGCGTACCATCTCGCGCCCCGAGCAGATCGCCCTCTTCGCCGACGTGGTGCCCTCCGCGCGAGCCGCCGCCGACGCGGGAAGACGCCACCGCGCGACGTCGCGATGCCGCCTCGCGCCCGTCCGCGCGTATCGCGGACATGATGACGCGAGCGCGGAGCGTCCCCGCGCGAGCGCGGCGAGCTCCTCGACCGCCATGCCGCGGGCGCGCTGCTGGTCAATGCGTCGTGGCGGCGGCGTAACTAACTCGGAGAAGAGCGGCGACGTGAGATCACGCTCAACGACGCTCGGAAAACGTCGCCGCCGACCAGTGCCAGCGGCGCCGCGGGGGTCGCGCCCCGCCCGTGCATGCGACTCGGCTGCTCGTGCGCACGATCGACCGCGGCGGTGAACCCGGAACCGCGCGAACGTCGCCGCGAAGAATCCGAGGGCTCGGACTGGGACGACGACGAGTCCGACGACGAGGCGCTCCGCGCGTGGGAATCCGCGCGCGCGTCGGAGTCGGGCGCGACGACTTTGGTCGACGCGCCCGCGGCCGCGACGATGAGCGACGACGACGACGACGTCGAGGACGTCTTCGCGACCCCGCGAGCGGTGATCGCGCCGCCAAACGACGCGGACGAGCGCGAAGAGATCGAGGACGCGATCGCGTCCACGAGCGCGCCGACGGCGCCGCCGCCCTCGGTCGTCGTCGCGACGAGGAGCGATCCGAGGGACGCGTACGGATTCGACCTGAGCGATTTGGACGGCGCGGGCGCGGCGGCGCGCGAGCGGTGCGACGCGCGCGCGGCGCGAAGAAACAAGCGATGGGAAAAGTACCGAAAGAAGGGCGACGCCGCGTTCGCCAACCTGTCCCACCGCCCGAGCGGGCGGCTGAAGAGGCTCATACGCAAGGGCGTGCCGAAAGACTTGCGCGCGGCGGTGTGGATGGCGACGAGCGGCGCGCGCGAACGCAAAGACGCGGCGCCGAGGAAGTACTACGGCAGACTGCAATCCTTGCCCGTGGACGGCGCGGTGGAGGATCAAATCCGGGTGGACTTGCACCGGACGTTTCCGGAGAACGATCGGTGGTCGAACCCGGACTCTCACCGGGTCTTAGAGCGCGTGCTTCTGTCCTACGCGAAGCATAATCCGTCCACCGGGTACTGCCAGGGCATGAACTTCGTCGCGGCGTTTCTTCTGCTCGTCGTGACGGACGAAGAGGACGCGTTTTGGGTCCTGTGCGCGCTCCTAGACGACATCTCCCCGCCGGACATCCACGCCGCGGACATCCGAGGCACGATCGTGGAGTACGGCGTCCTGCACGACGTCGTCGCGAAGATCGAACCGAAGGTGGGGAAGCACCTCGAGGCGTGCGACGTCGAACTCGTGATGATCGCGTCCAAGTGGCTGCTGTGTTTCTTCACCGAGAGCTTCCCCGCGGAGACGTCCGCGAGGGTCCTAGACGCGATGTTCAGCGAGGGGTTTAAAGTGTGGTTCCGAGTCGTGATGTCGATGTTGATGATGAACAAGAAGGAGCTCACGCGCGTCGATAACGCCCCGGAGATTATGCAGTGTTTAGGCGCGTCGTTTCGCGCGATGCACGATCGCGACGCGCTCATGGCGTTTGCTTTTAAAAAGGTGCGCGTCGATCGGTCGTTCGTGGAGAAGTGTAGGGCGAAGCAGGAGAAGGCGCAGGCTGCGGAGAGGCTGCACAGGGAGGGGAGCGAGCGCGCGTTACACAGGATGAAGAAGTAGCGAGCACAGAGACCGACGGCGGCCGGCGTTGTAAGAGTCATACGCTTTACCGTTTTTTCGTCCTCGCGCGCGGCTTGTCCGAACAAGTCCGACATGGACATCGCGATGAATCCACAACGAGTTGTGGACAGGCCGGGCCAGGCCGAGAGGGGGTCGTGAGAACGCCTCGTTTGAAACGAACGAATCTTTCTCTTCGCGACGCGAGCACCCCGGACGCACACGCGGACGCACCGCGCGCGTCGGTCGAACGCGAGCACGCGCGAGCGATCGAGACCGCGCACCGCGTCCGCGCGCGCGAGCGAGCGAAGGCCCCCGTCGGCCGTCCACGAGCGCTTTTTCGTCGTCGTCCGGATTTGGGGACGACGAACAGACGGCGCACCGTGAGACACCGCGGCCGAGATGGCGAACGCCTTCAGGCAGACGCACCTCATCCCGAGCGGGGCGCAGACGTGGATCCCGCAAGTCATCGCCGCGCGCGGGGACCGGTTCGCGTACGCCTCCACGCTCGCGATATTCATCTACAACAACGACGACCAGTGCCTGAGCAAGGTGCGCCTCGAGAGCGGAAGTCGAACGCGCGAGCGACGCTCTCATTAGCCTCTCTCGTCAAAAGCGCCCCGCCTCGCGCCCGCCGCGCGCGACGTCCGTCTGACCCACCGACCGCCCCACCACCCCCCGCAGATCGTCGCGTGCCAGTCGAGCACGATCACCGCGTACGCGTGGCACCCGACCGAACACAACCTCCTCGTGGTGTGCACCGCGGACGACACCGTGCACTTCTACGACATCGAAAGCGACGCCTCGATCAAGTCTCTCAAGTTCGCGAACCACCAGGTATCGCACATCGCGTGGAACCCGCACCGCCAGGGGGAGTTGATATGCAACGTTCGCGTCGGCATGTACGTGTGCGACATGAACAAAGAAACGCTTAAGAAGATGGCGTTCTCGCCGCCGTCGAGGACGACCGCGTTCGCGCAGCACCCGTTGCTTCCGAACTTGTTGGCGTGCGGGACGGTGGAGGGCGGGGTGTGGCTCTCGAAGACCGACGGCGGGTCCGCGAACCACCGGCTGTCGCAGCGGTACGAGACCGCGATCGCGGATATAAGCTTCGACCCGAAGTCCGAGGATTACGTCTTAGTCGCGACCACGGGCGGGCGCGTCGCGTTGTGGACGCTCCAAGGCGCGTTCGACGCGGGGAAAAACGCGGTCAAGCCGTTTCTCGTGATGGAGTTTCAAAAGCAACAGAACGGTTTGACCGCGGCGAAGTTCATCGACGGCATGCCCGGGACGTTCGTCACCGCGAGCGACCGCCACGGCGTCGTCCGGGTGTGGAACGTCAGCAACGCGGCGCCGCTGCACTCGATTAAAACCGACCACGGCCCGGTTTCGTCCATCGCGTCGCTGCAAAACGAGACGAAAGCCGCGGTGTCGTTCGCGTCCGGGCACGTCGCGGTGCTCGACGTGAAGGACCACAGAGTGCAGTGGAGCAACGACGGGGGGCACACGGAGACGATCTTCGACTGTCACCTGAGCGAGGAGAATCCGCACACGCTCGTGACGTGCTCGTTCGACGGCACCGTGCGACGGTGGGACACGCGAACGAAGAAGGGGATTCAGACGTTTAAGACGACGGACGCGCGATCAAAAGACTCCGCGCTCGGCGGCGGCGACATCAAGAATGATCACGGCGGTAAAGGCGCGCTGTACTCGTGCGCGATCTCGTGCGACGGGAGCATAGTGTGCGCGAGCGGGTTCGAGGGGAAGCTGTATTTTTTCGACGTGAAGACGGGAAGGACGCTGCCGTCGATCCACGCGCACGACTTGAGCGTGCATCGCATCGCCGCGCACCCGAAAGAAGGCGGGCTGTTCGCCGCCGCGTCGTTGGACGGGTCGGTGTCCATCTTCACGAAAGATGGCGTCAGGCTGTTCATCATGACGCAAGATCCGTGCGCGGGCGTCGCGTTCGACTTGTTCCGCCCGGACAGGATCGCGATCTCGTGTAAGTCTGGCCGGATCTACTTGTGGGACTGGCGGCTTTCCGCGGGCGTCGGTCACAGGTCGCAGCAGCAGAGCCCAAAGTCCGCGCGCCTCGGCGCGAGAGAATCGCACCTGGACGACCCGGGAGTCAAGACATGCTGCGGCGCCGCGCCGACGGACAACACGTTCGGGCACACGGCGAAAGCCTACGGCGTCAAATTCTCCCCGCTCATCCAGAACACGATGATGACCATCAGCGACGACCACACCGCGAGGGTGTGGACGCTCACCGAAGGCGCGACCCCGGAAGCGCCCGTGGTGTTGTCCGGACACACCTCGCGCGTGCGCTCGCAGGCGTGGCACCCCTCGATACCCCACGTGTGCATGACCGGGTCCTGGGACAAGATGATAAAGACGTGGGACGCGAGGTCGGGGACGTGCATACACACCAGCCGCGTGCACCTCGCGGACGTGTACGCCATCGCGACGCACAACGCGCGGCCGTTCATGGCGGTGACGTGTTCGAGGGACACGACCATACGATTCTGGAGCACAGAGGAGATGTGCCCGAGCGCGAAGTTACGAGCCGTCCTCGGGATGGACGTCACGAAGGCGGGGACGACGAGCGCGAACGGGGTGCCGAGGAACGGCGCGGGGGAGAATGGGGACGACGCCGGCGTGAGGTTGGCGCTCACCGGCGACGCGATCACGCACACGATGCGGCAGAGAATGGTGAGCGCGAAGACGAACTGCGAACGAAACGCCGCGGCGTTCACCGTGCTGTCCGGAGAAGTCGGCGCGGAGGAGATGTGGAAGCTCGCGACGATCGAGACGCAAGGGACAGCCGCGGCGAGGGTCGACGAGCCGAGCGGGATCACGGTGCCGCACAAGTGCGAAGCGCGGGCCCTCGCGGGCGCGTCGGCGGCGGCGCTCGAGACGACGGCGGGCGGGAGGAAGGGCGCGGTCGGTTCCTCGAGGGAAAACACGTTGAGACAGGCGGCGGCGTACCGCCTGCAGCTCGGGCACGTGGACACGTATTGCGAGATCATGAAAGAGCTCGGGGACTGGGACGCCGCGCTCGCGGCGGCGCCGGCGGTGTCGACGGCGTTTTGGCGGAAAATCGCGAGAGAACGCGCCGCCGCGCTCGCCGCCGCCGGGAGCGAGTTCGACAAGCTCATCAACCTCCAGCTCGCGACCGGACAAGCCGCGGACGCGGCGACCGCGCTGAGAGAGGCGGGGAGGGACGACGAGGCGTTCACCGTCGCGTGCACGATCGGAGACGGCGGATTCGGGGACGCGGGCGCGGACGACCCGCCGCGCGACCCGCCGCGGCAGCCGGGGCACTCGCGCATGTCGAGCCACGCGGACATCCCGCCGGCGATGTCGCACAGTCGGCAGTCGTCCTTCGGCGGCGGCAACGACGTCGGGATGATGTCCCCCGGGAGAGAACAGATGCTCGAGCCGCTCGGGGAGATTGGGTCCATCTCCCCGCACCCGCTGTCGCCCGGCCCGCTCTCGCCGATGAACGGCGCGGGTCGGCACTCGAGGCAGAGCTCGATCGATTCCATCTCCGCGATGCCGAAACTCCCGCCGCTGACGAAAGGGAAACTCGCGCCGCTGCCGCCGCTCGTGGTGAAGCAGCCGCTGCGCAAGAGCAACTCGTCGAACATGGGAAGCATGGGCGCGTTCGCGCCGCCGGACGCCCAGCCCGGAAGACACTCCGAGCCGCCGCCGACGTCCGCGCTCGCGGGTTTGAACGTCAACGTCAGCGGCGACGGCGACTCGAACGACCCGTCGCCGTCGACGGACGCGGGGTTCACCCCCGGCGCGCGCCTCGCCGCGGAGATCCCCGCCGGGGACGAGGCGAGGCACGTGAGAGCGGCGCAGGCGGAGCGCAAGCTGGCGCACGGCGACGCCGTCGGCGCGGCGTCGTGCCACCTCTCCGTCGGCGACGCGTACTCCGCGGTGAAGGCGCTCGTCCGAGGCGCGCAGACGGAGATGGCCGCGGCGCTGATGCTGTCCGTCCCGGGCGCCGGGAGCGAGGACGACGCGCGGAGCCTCCTCGCGGAGAAGGCGAGCGCGATCGGGGAGTGGGACCTCGCGCGGGACGTCGCCGGGGGCATCGGCAACCCGGACCATCGCGCGTGGAGGCTTCTGCTCGTCCGCGGGCGGTACGCCGCGGTGGAGACGAACGCGATGGCGTTGGAGCGATTCAACCGCGCGTGCGAGGAGCTCGTCTTGGACGGCAACCCCGGGACGGACGCGGGGGAGAACGCCGCGCAGCGGTGCATCGCCGGCGACGTCGAGGGCGCGGCGAACCTCGCCGTGATGGCGGCCAACGACGAGCTGCGAAAGAACGAACGCACCGGCGGCGGCGCGATGAACACGGACGCGCTGCCGAGAATCCTCAACGCGCTCGACCTCGTGTCGTTCGGGAGAAACGCCGCCGTGAGCATCGATCCGAGGACGCGGGCGGAGGTGACGCTCATGCGGTGTTATCTCAGCGCGCTCGTGTTGGCGAGCACGGGGTACACCCCCGCGGCGTGCGCGTTGTTCCACCACGCGAGGGCGTCGTTGAAGAGCTTCAGCAACTCGCTGAGCGTGGACGGCGACGGCGCGGGCGCGAGCACGCCGTATAAGCCCGCGTTCCCGCACAGCGTCGCGTTTATTTCGCTGCAAGAGCTGACGCACATGGCGGGAACGTATCCGTCGGACGCGCGCGACGGTTTGAACGAAATCGTCAAAGCCGCGAGCACCGTGGACGCGTCGGTGAGAGACGCCGCGAAGAAGCTTATGAACGACCTCGAGGGCGTGAAGGACGAGGCGCCGATCCCGTCCGCGGCCGCGGTCGTGACCTTACCGGGGTTTAACGGGACCGTGAGGAAACACGAGTTCAGGTCGCCGTCGATGGAGATGAGCGAAGCCCTGCGAGCGGCGGCGATGTGGGACGCGGGCGGGTTCACGAACCTCGCCGCGTTTACGCCGCCGCGCACGCAGCAGTGGTGATCGGGGCTTATTCGTTTTAGTACGTTTATTCTTATAAAACATCAACGCGATAGGCATCCAAAAACACTCGATACGTGAATCAATCGATTTCGACCCCGCTCGGGGTCCGCCACTTCGCGCACGCCGCGCGCGTGCGCTCCAGCCGACCCGGAAAGTTGTCGAAGAACATTTGCCCTTTGCTCGTCGGCCACTCCGAGTTTAAACCGTCGACCGGGGCGTCTTTCGCCCACACCTGGTCCGCTATCATCTCCTCGTTGAACCCAAACTTCGCCAGCCACTCCTCGTCTTGCCCGTTTTGCTCGTTCAGCATCGTGTACCGCCCTCCTTTGCCGCGTTCCATGACGACGAGCTCGCCGTTTCGCGCGTTTCGACACCTCTCGAACATCTCGACGCTCCACTTGTACCAACGCATGAGAAAGACCCTCAACGTCAGCCCGTGGGTGACGATGACGACGGTGCAGTCCTCGGTCCTGCACCCGGTGACGTCGCAGTTGAACCTCCCGAAGTGCATATCGTTACGTAACGTCTCCCGGAAAGACGTTACGCGGTCGTACACGTCCGCCGCGGACTCGCCGTTCGGGAACCGGAAAAAAAACCGCCCGAACCGCTGCCGCTCTCTCTTCAGCTCCGCCATCCCGACGTCTTGAAAGTTCCCGAAATCCTGCTCGCGCATCCGCGGCTCCTCTCGCACGCCCAACACCCGGTGCGTGCCGATCGCCTGCCCAATCTCGTATAACGTCTGCTCCGTGCGCATGTACGGCGACACGTACGCGTAGACGCTCTCGTTCGGACCTAAAATCGCCTTGAGCTTCTCCCCGGCGTCCCTCGCCTGCTGCTTGCCCTTCTCCGTGAGCTCGATGCGATGGTCCGGCTTGCGCTGGTACACCGTCTCGTCCACGTTCCCTTCGCTCTCCGCGTGACGAATCAAGATGATGCGCTTCGGGCGGTTCCAGCTCTCGGGGCGGACGAATCCGCCCTCGCCGCTGAGCGTGAAGGGCTCGTCCATCGTTCGCCCGACGTCCATGGAGTCTAGCCCGCGCGCGCGGACGGCTCTTCGCGCGCCGGGTTTCGGTTGTGAATGACGTTGCCGCCGAGATGGCGCGGCGACGGGCGGCGCCGCGCGAGGGCACGCGTGCGACATGGCGACGCGCCGAGATGAGTGGGCGGATAAAGCGCGTCGGTTGTTGCGAGTTCAGTGATGACTTTTCGGGAGTCGTTGGCGCGCGTTTCGTCGGAAGCCGCACAGCGGAGAGGCGCGCGGGCGCTCTCCTCCCGCGGCGGCGTCGGGGCGACGACGACGACCATGGCGCACCTCCCCGCGCCGCACTTCCAATCGATATCCGCGGAGCAGAAGACGATGTGCGACGGCGCGCACGCGCGGCTGCGGACGTACCGTCGCATGCTCCGCGGCGGGGAACTCGCGAACGACCTCCGAGGACGATTCTGGGACGTCGTCGTCCTCACCGCGGCGAACGCGCGCCAGGCTGCGGTGTACGACGCCCAGCTCGACCGCCTTCACGCGCGCGGACAGCTCCCCGGCGACCGCGCGACCTATCTCGTCGTCGCGGACCCCCCCGGCGCGCGCGTCGGGAGCGGAGGCGCGACGCTGCACGTCATGTTAAAACTCCAAGCGTCCACGGACGACGCGTGGACGCGCGGGCGGATACTCCTCCTCCACGCGGGCGGGTACAGCGAACGATCGCCCGCGCACGGGACGTTAGGGAAAGCGTTCGGGCAGCTCCCGATGGACGCCGCGGACGTGGGCGTCCCGGCGACCATCTTAGAAGCGCAGCTCGTGAACTTTGTCGATCTGGTCACCCAGCTTCCGCCCGGGGTGTTCGTGTCCTCCGCGGACGTCGCGCTGCAGTTCGGCGATACCCCCGCGCTGAGCGACGAGACGAGAGAGAAAGCGTCCTGGGGCATCCTCGCGCTCGGGCACGTCGGGGATCTGAAGACCGGGGAGCAGCACGGCGTGTTCGCGTGCGACCGGGAGAGTCTCCGCGCGTTCGCGGCGGAGGCGACGGCGGCGGAGGAGGAGAAGGAGAAGGAGAAGGACGCCGCCGCCGACGCCGCGCCGGCCGCGGTCCCGCCGCCCGTCGCGCCCGTCGTCCCGGTCGTGACGGAACGTGCCGCGAGCGTGAAGGCGGCGACGTTCGCGAAAGCCGCGGCCGCGCGCGCGGCGGCGGCGGCGGCGGAGGGCGTCGCGATCGAGGAACCGCGTGGACCGCGGAAAGTCGCCGCGCTCGAATGCGTCCGGTGCCTCCAGAAACCGTCCTCGTCGACGATGCACGCCTCCGGCGCGGTGATGCCCTCTCCGTCCTCGATGGGATTCCGCGGCGGCGGCGGCCCGGAGTGGGTTCTCACGGACAGCGCGTTTCACATCGGGTACCGCGCGTGCGACGCGCTCGTTCGATGCGCGGCGTCCAACCCGGGCGTCTTCGCCGGCGTGGAGGTCTGCGCGTACGGCGACTTCATGCAGTGTTTAGGCACCGACCCGGACGACTCGTACCGCGCGCGCATCGATCACGTCGCGTCGATCGCGTCCGGGGTTACCGGGACGGTCGCCGCCGCCGCCGCCGCCGACGGCGGCGGCGTTCAGGCGACGCGGCTGCGCGCGGCGCGGGAGGCGCTCGCGAAGACGCTGAAGGGCGCGCCGTTGCTCGTCGTGCCCGTGCTTCCTTCGCGGTTCGTGCACGTGGGGACGCTTCCGGAGCTTTTGCACCACTCTGTTGCGGACGGGGACGTCCTCGCGGCGCTCCCCGCCGCGCATCAGGGCGTGAGCTTGGGGACGTGGGACGTCGCGATGATGAACGGCATCGGCGGCGGCGGCGGCGGCGGCGGCGGCGGCGGACGAAAAGTCAGTCGTCTCTCCGTCGGCGCCGACGGCGTCTGGGGCGCGGGAAAAGGCGCGGGCCCGAGCGCGTGCGAGCTCGCGTCGTTCGTGTCTCGGGGCGCGAGGATAGGCCCGAAATCTCTCGTCGCGCACTGCGACGTCGGCGCGCTCGCGACGATCGGCGCGGGGTGTTTACTCCACGACGTGGACGTGCCCCGAGGCGCCGTCGTGCCGAACGGATGTTTTCTTCACGCGGTTCCTCTTCGCGCGGCGGCGGCGACCGGCGCGGGGATCGAGGTCGCTCCCGGGACTTTCGGCGACGACGGCGCCGGCGCGAGCTGCTGGACGTGCATCGTCCTCGACGTCCACGACGAGGTGAAAAAACCCGGGAAGAGCACGCTGTGCGGCGTCCCCGTCGTCGACGCGGCGTCGCGGCTCGGGTTAGACCCCGGCCCCGGCGCGTCCGTGTGGACCGAGGACGAGCCGCGGACGACGACGACCGCGAGGGTGTTCCCGGTCTGCGCGTCCGCGATGGAGGCCACGGAGGCGGCGTTGAGGGTCTGGGGGACGATCAAAGGCGGCGGCGCGAGCGAGGGGACGGCGCCGGACGTCGCGACGCTGCGCGTGTCCATCGGCGAGGCGTTGCGGACGCTCGCGGATCACGCCGCGGCGGCGGGTCGACGCGACCGCCTCCGCGCACGCGTCGTCGGCGCGGCGATACGTCAGATGCTGACCCGGGACACGCCGGTGGAGCGGTGGATCGAGCGCGCGCCGCCGTTGCGCGCCGTGAGGGCGGAGATGGACGGGAGCGACGTCGACGCCGCGGTGAGACGCGCGTTGGCGCTGACGAGGTCGGCGGTGGATCCCAACAGAGCGTCGGCGGCGGCGGCGGCGGCGACGGCGGCGGCCGGAAACGACGGCGGCGAGCGCTTGGACCGACAGACCGTCCTCGACGCGTCGCGCGTCGCGCTCGCGCTCGCCGCCGGCGACGACGTCGACCCCGCCGCGAAAGCCGCGGCGGAGGGCGCGGCGGCGAGGTTCCTCCGCGCGGCGGTGTGCGCGCCGTTCGCGTCGAGCGGCGTGCTCTTCGGGAGAGGGGGCGTGGACGCGTCCGCGGCGCGCGAGCTGCCGCCGCCGCCGACGACGACCGCGATCTCCAGCGGGCGAGCCGCGCACGGGGTGAGAGTGGAGTACCCCGCGCGATTGAACCTCGCGGGCGGGTGGACGGACACGCCGCCGTATTCCCTGGAACGGAACGGCGCTGTGCTTCACGTCGCGGTGCTCACCGCCGCCGCCGCCGCGCCCGCCGCCGCGCCCGCCGCCGCCGCCGCGCCCGCGGAGACGGCCGCGGGGTCTGAGGAGCCGACGGCGGACGTGAACGCGGACGCGGACGCGACGGCGACGGACGCCGCGAAGATCGACGCGGACGCGGACGGCGGCGTGGTCGGAAGGCCGATCCGCGTCGTCGCCGCGAGGCTCCCCGGGAAACCCGGGATCGTTCGATTCACGACCGAGCCCGGGCTCGGGGACGGCTCGGAGGGACCGTCCAGCGAGGAGATCCGCACCGTGGACGCGCTCTTGGAACACGACGACCCGACGTTACCGTTCGCGCTGCACCGCGCGTGCGTCGCGCTCGCGCTCGTGCCCCACGACGCGGCCGCGGGAAGAATCGACGACGCGACGACGACGACGACGACGACGACGACGCGGCGGAAAAAACCAAAGCTCGCGTCCGTGATCGACGGGTTCCTCGGCGCTTCCGGGTTCGGCTTGGAGATCCGCACGCGCGTGGACCTCCCGCGCGGGTCCGGGCTCGGAACCTCGTCGATCCTCGCCCTCGCGGTGATGCACGCGCTGCACGAGCTCAGCACCGGGTGCGAGTGGAAGCCGAACGGGAGGGAGGACGACGAGGACGACGAGAGCGACGCGTTTTTAGCCTCCGTGTTCGCGGCGACGACGGCGACGACGACGTCGACGACGGCGGCGGCGGCGGAGACGAGACCGCGGTGGGCGGGGCGGTCCGTCCTCGTGTCCCCGCCCTCGGGGTCTTCGCCGGGGGAGACCTCCATAGAGTCGTACGTCGAAGCGAGCGACGAGCCGGACGAGTCGGACGCGTTCTTGATGAGCGTCCTCGGCGGCGCCGGTCGTCCCGTCGTCGAGTGGCCGGCGTCGAGGGTCGCGTTCAACGCCGTCCTCGCCGTCGAGGCGATGATGACGACGGGCGGCGGGTGGCAGGACCAGGTCGGCGGCGCGATGGAGGGCGCGCGACTGTCCACGTCCACGCCCGGGGCGGCGCGCGGGATAGACGCGTTGGATTCACTCCCACAGTACGAGTCGCGGGTCGCGTCGACGCCGGCGGCGTGCGCAGCGTTTGTCTCGCGTCGCGTCGTCGTCGTCTTCACCGGGGCGGTGCGTCTCGCGAAGGCGGTCACCTCGAGCGTCGTCGACGGTTGGCGGCGGCGCGCCGTGGACGTGGAGGCGTGCCTGAAAGCCTGCGTCGCGATCGCCGGGGAGATGGCGTCGTCGTTGGACGCTCTCGGGGCGCTGCCGTCGTCGTCGTTCGTCGGCGCGGGGTCCGAGGCGGCGAACGCGGGGATCGAAAAACTCGCCGACGCGTTGGAGCGGCATAAAAAAATCCAAGAGAAGCTCTGGCCCGCGATCACGTCCGCGCCGGTGAAAGCGCTGTACGACGCGATCGCGCCGCTGTGCCTGGGCTCGCACATCTGCGGCGCCGGGAACGGCGGGCACGTCATCGCGTTTCTGCGACCGGGGGCGTCGGCGGCGGCGGCGGCGGCGGCGGCGGCGGCGTGCGCCGAGGCTCCGAACGCACGGGTCGTTCGCGTAGAGATGTTGCTCGGCGGCGGCGGCGGCGGCGGCGTGGGCGGTGCGGGCGGGAAATCGATGGCAGGGGATGTGGACGTGGGGTTGGGGGGGGTAGACGGCGGCGAGAACGAGCCCGGAGCGGCGAACAAACGGCGGCGGGTGGGCTAGCGGTTGAACGACACCCCGAAATATAAATCTCTGCTCTCACTGATGTCGTTCCCGCGGGCGCGTTGAACTCCACGCGCACGCGTCGAACAGAAATTGCAACCCTAGTTCGCGCATTCACGCGCGCGCGACCGTCGCGTCGTCGTCGCTCGGTCTCGTCGGCGACTTTCGTCGCCTCACCCACGCGACCGCGCGTCTGCTCGCGATGGCGCGCCAACGCGTCGTCCCCGCGAGCGCCATCGCGGCGTCCTCGCTGACGCAGTGGACCCTCGGCTGGGGACTCATGTTCCTCCTGTTCCGCGTCGGCGTGTTTCGAAAGTACAGCGCGGACTTCAGCAACAGGGTCGTGTCCATAATACACGCTATCGTCGCGGTGTACTACGCGTACCTCACCTTCACGAACGGCTGGGCCGGGATGTTCGACGACATCGGCGGCGCGAACACGCCGGCGCAGGCGCTGTGCATGGCGATCTCGCTGTCGTACTTCGTCTACGATCTCATCTACTGCGCCGTGGTCGGCGAGTTAGAGAGCGTCTTCCATCACATGTTCACCATCGGCGGCCTCGCGAGCGGCGTCTTCGAGGGCAAGTCCGGCTCGGAGCTCGTCGCGTGCCTGTTCTTGATGGAAGTCTCGAACCCGAGCCTGCACCTGCGGACGGTGCTCGCGGAGATGGGGCTGAAGAACAGCGCGTTGGCGTCGATGAATAATCTTATTTTCGCGCTCGTGTTTCTCGTGTGCCGCCTCGTGATCGGGCCGCCGCTGGTGTATAAGACGATGGTGTGCCCGGACAACGCGTACATCGTGAAAGCGGGGGGGTTCGGGATACTCGCGGTGTCGCTGATGTGGGGGATGAAGATCGTGAACATGCTTTTACGGGAGGTGAAGAAGCTCGCCGGACTCGGCGGGAAGAAAAAGACGGCGTGAACGATCGATGATTCCACTAGTTGTTCTATCTATATACGTACTGTACTATTAACGATACGCTACTTACTCATGATGTTGCTATTCTATCTCTATCACCGCGGCGGCGCTTCCACGAACTCGAGCTTCGAGAGCAGCTTCGCGAGCTCGTCGTCGTCGAACCCGAGGGAGTCCTTCGCTTTCGCGATTTTTTCCTCGAGCATCCGCTCCAAGTCCGTCAGCTCGGTCGCTCGGAGGACACCACCGCCCGCTGTCGCGGGCGCGGAAGAAACGGCCGCGGGGACGACGTTCACCTCCACGTCGAGGTCGCGGCCTTTATCCAGCGACAGCGTGAACCACATCGCGAGCGCGAACCGCGCCGCGGGCGCCCGCGCGTCCTTCCGCCTCGTCACCGCCGTCACCTGAGGGCCATTCCATACAAAAAAAGTTCACCGGTCAGTTGAAAGGGGACGCGATCAAGTGTTGAAACCGAGCGATGGGTGAAACACGTTTGTATAGAACGCACCTGATGCAAATTTTCCGCCCCGGACGCGAACAACAGCAAACGCCCGACCGCGGGGAGCACGACCTCGTCGACGTCGCCGCCGTCCCTGAACACGAACTCACCGCCGTCGAAGCACGCGCCGGGGGCGTTGAGGTACAGCACCGCGCTGTAGTCGTAGCTCGCGATGTTCGCCTTGTCCACGTGCGCGGCGTTGGCGTCGTACGCGTCGGCGTCCCCCTCCGCGTCGAGCTCTCCTCCTCCTCCTCCGCCTCCGCCTCTGCCTCCGCTCCCCCCCCGCGGCGTCAGCCTCGTCAGCAGCGCCCCGGCGAGGTACACGCTCCGCGGCTCCGCGAACTCGACCTCGACCGCGCGCCGCGTCCGGCGGCACAGCGCGTCGACGACGTCCGCGGCCCGCGGCCCGCCCCACGCGGCGAGCGCGGCGAGGTCGTCCGCCGCCAGCGCGCACTCGCCGTCGACGACGTCGAGACCTTCCATGGCGACGATCGCGGCGCCGCACGCGTTCCTGCACTCGCCATCGCTCGCGAAACCGTCGAGGACGACGCGTTTTAAAGGTCGTCGAGGGAGGTGCGGGTGCTGGTCGGGGTAGAGGCGGAGGTCGGACCAACGCGGAGGGACGCGGGTCGCGAGCGCGTCGGCGACGGCGGGCGGCGGCGCCGACGGCGCGGTCCACTCCCTCCGCGTCATCCCGCGCGACGCGTCGCCTTCCCGCCCCATGATCTTCGCGAGGTCGTCCTTCGCGACCGCGCGCGGCTCGACGCCGCCGTCGGTCTCGGTAATCTGCCGGCGGCGGCGACCTGTCCCCGCCGCCGTCGCCGCGACCAAAGCGCGTTGCACCGCTTGCGCTCTTCGCAACGCGGCGACGCCCTCCTTGTCCCCCGCGCGCGGCGCGTCCTTCTTCCGACCTCTCGCCGCGGGTTTATATCCCAGCGTCGCGTCGTCGGACGGGGCGCCTCCGCGCAGCGCGGCGGCGACGTTTCGCCGCGCGTCGCTCAGCCGCTCGCGAACGTACGTCTCCCTCCACGCGCGCGACTCCGCGGTCTCGCTCCCGCGGGATGATAACAGCGCGACGCCGCCGGCGCGCGTCCACATCATCTCCGCGCGCGCGCGCACGCGGGCTTCGGACGACGAGCTCGACGCGGCGTCGTCGGACGTCGACGTCGACGAAGACGCCGGCGTCAGCGCGGCGGTGACGGTCAGGACTTTGGTCTTCTTCGACCACCGCACGCCGACCGCGTCGTCGTCGTCACCGCGCGCGTCCTCCGGGAGCGGCACGACGAGCTCGGAGCCCCCCGCGCGGACGACGACGCGCCACGACTCGACTCTCGGCGGCGCCGTCGTCGCGGTCGACGCCGGGTCCTTCGAGAGCGTCCCCGGGGATCGATCCGAGCTCGTTCGCGCGCTCCCGCGCTCGACGAAGACCTCGCACTCGGACGCCGCGCTCGCGTCCGTGTGCACGGTGATGACGCACCTCGCGCTGGGACCGCCCAAGTCGCGATACGCCACGTCGTGCGCCATCGAGGGCGGGTCGCGCGCCATCGCGCCTCCGCCGCCGCCGCGATGGGTGCCTACTGTTTATGCGGGGGCGGTGGATTAAAATTTTTGGCGCGAAAGAGCGCGAGCGTCGCGTCGCGTCGTTTGGCCCTTTCGGAGCGGAGCGGAGTGCGGCTCACGTGTTTTGGGCGGGCGAGCCGCGCGCGCCGATCGCGCGGGTTCCGCACACCCTGGCGCGCGAGTCGGCACCGCGCGACCGATTAGGGCCCCGGGAAGTCGAAGGAGGGCGAGCGCGCGGTCGGCGAGGGCACCGCGGCGTCGGTCGTCGCGGAGACGCCCCCCCGCGCGAAGGGTCGCTCGCGGTCAAATTCTCGAGCGGGCGCGAGTTGACCGCGCCGTGACCGAAGGAATAATATCTGCCGCCCGAGCGGGAGTCTCCCGAAGGGTCCTCCCGCCCGCGACGAGCCTCGGCGCGCGCGGGGACGACGATCATGTCCGCGAAGATCGAGTTCGGGTTCGTCCCGAGCAAGACGGTCAGCGCGCTGAAGGACCTGGGGAACTGGAAGGTCCGCGCGGACGCGATAGAGTCCCTCCATCGCCTCGTGCTCAACCTCCCGGACGGGGGCCGCGCCGCGCTGCCGTCGTTGCACGCGTTCGTCGGGTTCCTGAACCGGCTCCTCGCGGACCCGAACTTCAAGATATCCCTCACGACGCTGCAGATATGGACCGCGCTGCTCGAGAAGGTGGGCGCGGAGGCGAGGACGGTCGTCCCGGTCGTCGTCCCGACGCTCGTGAAGAAGCTCGGGGACACGAAAGACGTCGTCCGGCAGGCCAACACGCAGGTGGTGAACACGCTGTATAACCTCATTCCCGGTGCGACGATGAATGCGCTGCTGAGCGCGTTCAACGACGTGAGCGTGGAAGCGAGCGCGACGGGGCGAGAGACGCCGTACCGAAATTCCGTCGGGCCGTCGTCGGCGCGAGAGAAGGAGGACGCCATCGGCGCCGTCTGCGGCGCGATGCTCGACCCGACCGCGTACCCGCACAAGGACGTGGAGAACGCGCGCTTGATCGCCAAGCTCCTCGCGGCCGCGCAGGCGGAGGAGGACAACGAGGACATGGCGAGGGCGAGGGCGGTGGCCGTGGAGGCGCTCGCGGTGGCGTCGAGACGATGCGGGAAACAAGAGACGTGGCGGCTCATCGACCGCGCCGCGGACCGCTCCGGGGGGATCGATCGCGAGCTCAGAAAAGAGCTCACGGCGCGCTTAGACAACGACCACTGCATCCCGAGCTTGACGCACGACGGGTTCGTGGAGCACTGCGAGGCTGCGGCGGCGTTGCTGACGCGACCCCGGCTGGAGGATGGCGCGCGGCGGAGTCTCGAGGTTTTCCCGGGGAGCGCGCCGTCCATCCCGGGGGACACAGTGAAGCGAGGGTCGTTCATGAGCATGTTCTCGAAGCGACGCAGCGCGTCCGCGACGCCGTCGGAGAGCGGCAGCCGGTCCTCGGGGGGAAGCGGTAGCGCGGGCGGGGAGGGATCGCAGCGGGGAGGACAGCACGGCCTCGGCGCGTCCGGGTTTCACGCGTCGCTTCTGAAGCAACGCGGCGGGAGCGTGCTGTCGATGGCGGAGCGGCCGGGCGTGGGCTCGTCTCCGTCCGGGGTCGCGGGAGGGGCGATACCGTCGATCGCGACGTCGACGAGCAGCGTGGACGTCAGCCCGGAGGGGAGCCGGCGAGGGACGCCGCGAGTCAGCGGGAACGCGGGGCTCGGGAGCGCGTTGAATCGACGAGCCGCGGCGGCGAACGCGGCGAGGAACGTGCGCGCGAACGGGAGCGGGAACAGCACGCCGGCGTCGCACAGCGGCAGCAGCGCGTCGGGGGGATCGCGCGCGGGGTGGGACAACGGCGACGTGAGGGCGCCGAGCGTGGCGGCGCGAAGGATGCAAGCGCGGGAGGGGATAAAAAATCTGCGGATAAGCACCGGCGCGGACGACGACGACTCGCAGTACCAGGTCGGGCCGCTGTCCTCGGAGTCGGATAAGACGCCGAAAGACGCGACGATCGGCCACGGGCTCGCGTCGCCCGTCGGGTCTCCGTCGCGTCGACCGGACAGCGTCGACTCGACGCAGGGAAAACTCTCCGCGTTGAAAGCCCGACGCGGGCGGACGCCGCCGACGCTGTCGCGGACGTCGTCGCTGGACCAGCGCGCGTCGTTCGACTCCATGCGCCCGAGCGCGCAGCCGCGAGGCAGCCCCGCGGCGATGGCCGCCGCCGCGGGCGGGCACTTCGCGCGCGGGGGCGTCGCGACCCCGAAAGGGTTCGGCCGCGGCAATCAGCCGGCGAACGTCGGCGCGGATGAAGAAGACGCGTTCGCGAAGCGGCCGACGGCGACGCGGAGCCCCGCGGCGTCGCCGAACGGGAAGAGCAACGCGCGGCGGTCGCTCGTGGGACGGCCCGGGAGCGGGAGTCTGCTCGACGCGAACGCGACGCCGCTGGAGGAGCTCACGACGGAGCAGCTCCTTCCCTTGGAGACGCCCGACGCGGCGCTTCGGAAAGCGGTCAAGTCGCTCACGACGGCGGCCACGGCGAAGCCGATGGAGCTCGACTGGCTCGCGCAGCACGAGGGGTTGATCACCGTGCGGAGGCTCGTCGTGCATCACGGCAGGACGGTGATCCCGGCGCTGCACGCGATCGTCCTGGGCGTCATCGCCGCGATCGACGCGCTTCGATCGTCCATCGCGAAACTCGCGATGCAAACCGTGGTGGAGATGACGACGTTTTTGGATCCGCGCGCGATGGAGGCGGAGCTCGATTACTTAGCCCCCGCGCTCGCGAAGAAGAGCGGCGAGACGAACTGGCTCGGCGTCGCCGCGGACGACGCGCTCGCGGGGTTCATTCGTCACCTCGCGGACACGAGAGTGCTCGCGAGTCTCATCACCTCGGCGAAGCACAAGAATCCGACGGTGAGGCTGCGGGTGGCGACGCACGTCGAGGCGTGCTGCGAGGGTGCCGCGGACGGCGCGTTTTACGGTTCCGCGGCGTCGCGGGACCTCCTAGAGAAAACCTTCGCTGCGGTCGTTCCGTTGCTTGAGGAAGGCGCCGCGGAGACGCGCGCGATGGCGAAACGAGCGGTGTGTCACCTCCAAAGGCACCTGCGCGGCGGCTCTGAGTTTGACAAGCTTCTCAAGGGACTGCCAGAGCGGAAGAAGCAGGCGGTGCGGGACGTGATCGAGAAGGGCCCGCCGCCGTTGCCTCCGAGGAGCGGCTCCGCGACGCCGCGCGGCGGGCGATACCCGTCCTCCTCCCTGGGGTCCCCGATAGGCTCGCCGAAGTCCGCAGGCGGCTTCGGCGGCTTGGACGAGCGCGGATCCGGGTCGAGCCGCGGGTCTTCTCGCGGGACGAGCCGCGGCGCGGCGGGATCGTCGCGGATGTCGATCGGCGTCGGCGGCGGCGTCGGGGGCGGCGGCGGCGGCGTCGCGGGAGCGCACCTGAAAGAGGCGCTGACCCCCGTCTTCGCGAAGCTCAAGTCGAAAAACTGGCAAGAGCGCGGCGCGGCGATCGCCGAGCTCGAGGAGGTGATGACCTCGGCGCCGACTGGCGCCTTTGGCGAAGAGCTCGCCGTCGCCGTCTTCGACGCGCTCGTCCCTCGCCTCGCGGACGGGAACGCGAAAGTCTCCGTGCAAGCGTTCACGATGCTCGCGGGGGTGTTACCAGTCCTCGGCGACGACGTCACCCCCGCGCTCGGCTCGTTAGTCCCCGCGCTCGCGGCTGGCGTCGGCGGCGCCAACGAGAAGACGCGCGCCGCCGCGACGGCGGCGTCTGACGCGCTCATCGAATCGTGCAGCGCGACGTCGCTCGTGCAGCACGTGTCGCATTCCGTGTGCTTCGGCGTCTCGCGCGCGAAGCCGGTGCTTCTGGAGTACCTCGTCGACCTCGCGGAGGCGGTGTACCCGGCGAGGCCGCAGCTCGTGGTGAAGCACGCGGTGCCGGCGGCGGTGACGTGCCTCGCGAATGAAAAGAGCGCCGCGATCAAGGCGGCCAACGCGCGGTTGTTGCGCGCGCTCGCGGGGTGCTTAGGGAAGGAGGCGCTCGCGCAGCACGCGGGGGGAATATCCGCCGCGGCGAAGAAGAAGGTGGAGGACGCGCTGAAGGCGATGTGATGTGATGGATGATTAGGGTTCAACCGGGTTGAATTAAGGTTATTATATCAATAGGGTGTTAAGCGACGACGCGACGCGAAGACGCGTCGTCGAATGAAATGATTTCGCGGCTCGATCGATCTCGATCCCTCCTCCTCCGCGGCGCCCGCCTGGTCTTCGCCCTCCTGGCGGTACTGCTCCCTCCACTTGTCTCCCGCGTTGTTCTTCGGCGCCCCCTTCTCGACGTCTGGGGACGACAGGTTCAGCTTGTTCCCCAGCGCCTTGTCGTCGTACTTGGTCACGTCCACGTCGTAGTTCTCCACCGTCATGCTCTCCTTGAGCGTCTGCGTCACCGGCTTGGCGAGGAGCCCGTCCCGCCCCTTCTCGTCCGCCTCCTTCTCGCTGTCCGTGCTGATGTTCTTCCCCAACCCGAGCGCCTCCGCGGCGAGCTCCGCGCGGAGCTTCTCGCGAGCCGCCTTCTGCTCCGGGGTCTCCGCCGCGAGCTCGGCTTCTCTCTTGGCGATGTCCGCCATCTGCTGCCCGAGCGGGGAGTTCGGGTCCACCGTCTTCGTGATGGACGCGAGGCGCTCGGTCGCGTTCTTTCCTCGGGAGTCCTGCCCGAAGCCCTCGTACGCTTTGCCCTCGGTCGTGAGGATCTTGATGGCCTCGCCGACGTCGCCCGCCTTGCCGAGGTCGCCCAGCTTGGGCGCGAGCGCGCCCGCGCCGAGCGGGAGGACGAGCCAGGAGATCCCCTCGATCGAGCCCAGGAGCGTGCCGGGGAGGCCGTGGCCCGTGAGCGTCTTGCAGAGGAGCGAGAGCGCGACGACCGGGACCGCGGCCGCGGTGAGCACCGGCGGGATCTTGTACGTGATCTCGTTGTACTTCTCCATCGCGTCCTTCATCGCGTCCGCGCGGATCGTCGCCGCGCTCGATCGACGGCCCTGGACGATGACGGCCGATCGGCGAAGCCCCGCGGGCGCGACGACGCGGCTGGAGACGCGCGACGCGCGGCGAGACGCGTTCGGAGACGCGGACGCGCGCAACGGCGCGACGGTCATCATGGCGGAGGCCATTTGGTGCGTGTGGGAACGGAGGTTGAAGCTCGCGCGCGACGTCGGTGTGCGCGCGCGCGGCCGTGTTACCCGAAAGCGACAGCTCGGCGAATCACAGATCAGTTCGAGATCGATCGGTGAGAAACGACGGTCTGTCGAAGAGTCAATCGCCTCGACTCGAAACAAGATCTGCTCCGAGACGGACTCCTGAAGGCGTCGACAGAAGGCGGTCGCACCGCGCGGAGATCTCGTCGGTCGAACGACGCGAGGACGCGCGAACGACGATGCGCGCGGTCGCGGCGCGCGTCTCGGCGACGCCCGGCGCGCGCCTCGCGCCCAACGCGGCGTCGACGGCGCGACGCGCGCGCGCGGGATGCCGCGCGAGGACGCGCGGGCGCGGACCGTCGTCGACGGCGGTGCCGACGTGGATTCGCCCTCGCGCGGCGAGCGCGGAGGGGTCGTCGTCGTCCTCGTCCGAGGCGCCGCCCGAGCCCGAGCCCGAGCCGCCCGCGCGAACGTTCGCGAAGGAGATCTCCTCGATCGCGAGCGAGGGCCTCGCGACCGCGCTCGCGGCCGTGGACGATCGGCTGTCCGTCGCGATGCGCGCGGAGGGGGCGCGCGGACCGGACGACGACGACGACGAGACGTCCGCGTCCGCGACGTCGGTCGCGCGCGCGGCGGCCGACGCGGAGAGGGAAGCCGTGGACATCGTCGCGTGCCTGGCGTCGACCGGGGCGCTGAGAGGCTTCGGCGCCGCGCGGCTGGTGCCCAGACGCGACTACGCGCTGAGCGAGCTGAAGCTCAACGGCATCGAGGCGGAGAGGCTGCTGTCGCCGACGGAGAGCACGATATCGAATCTGCGCGACGCCGTCTCCAAGGCGCTCGCGCTCGTCGTCGGCGGGTGGATCTTCGCGGCGCATCCGAGCGGCTCCACGCTCGCGGCCGCGGCGTCCGTCGCCGCCGGCGCGCTCGTCGTCGACCAGATCGGGTTCGGCGGCGGCGTCGAGGCGCTGGTGTTGGATACCCTCGCGCAGACGACGTCTACAGAGTACAAAGCGCGTCTCCGGATACACGAGGCGGCGCACTTCCTCGTGGCGTACCTCATGGGGATCCTCCCGAAAGGGTACACGCTGTCGTCTCTCGACGCGTACGAGAAGTACGGCGCGCTGAACGTCCAGGCTGGGTGCGCGTTCTGCGACGGCGCGTTCCAGAGAGAGGTGGCGCGCGGGAAAATCGGGAGCGGGAGCTTGGGACGGTTCAGCTGCGTCGCGCTAGCGGGGATAAGCATGGAGTACATCGCTTTCGGGTTCAGCGAGGGCGGGGTGTCCGACGTGCGACAGCTGGACGGGATGTTACGAGCGCTCGCGTTCACGCAGAAGAAGAGCGACAGCGAAGTGCGGTGGGCGGTGTTGAACACGATCACGCTGTTGCGGCGGCACGAGGCGTGCGTGCGAAAGTTGAGCGAGAAGATGGCCGCCGGCGCGTCCGTGGGGGAGTGCGTGCGGCTCATAGAGGCAAACTTAGGGGACGACATCTGATGTCGTTCTGATACAGTACTCATTCTATCGCGTCTTTCTCACGGCTTCTTCGCGCTGAAGAAGATGAACCCGTCGCGGACGTCGCTCTCAAAGTCGACGAGCCCGCACTCCTCGCACAGGTCCTTCAGATCCGCGCGGTTCCACATCCTGAACCCCCGCGCGCCGCCCGCCCGCCCGCTGATCGCGTCTTGGACCTCCCGCATCGCCGCGTCTAACTGCTGCTGCCCCGCGTCGTCGAGGAACGGGACCCGCGGGGTGAGAAACGTCGTCCCGCAGAAGCTTCCGCCGCGTTCCAGCGCGCGCGCGATCTCCGCCGCCGCCGCTCGGGGGTCCGGCCAGCAGTGAATCGCCGCGCCGGCGTGGACGCCGCCCACGGACCCCTCCGGGAACGGCATCCGCGCGATGTCCGCGCGCACGAACGTTATGTCGGTGTTGTCGTCCTTCGCGGCGCCGGACGCGTCGAGGAGGCCCTCGTCGATCGCGAACTGACGCGCTTGCGTCAGCATCGCCGCCGAATAGTCGAGCGCGACGACTGCGGAATAGTCCCCGCTCTTCGCGAACCTGCGCGTGAAGAGCCCGCTGCCGCACGACGCGTCGACGAGGACTTTGTCCGCCGCGTGCGGCAGCAGCTTCGCGCGGGCGAGGTCGTACTCCTCGTCCGGCCCCGGGAACCCCGCGCGCTTGAACGAGTCCCTCCACCCGCGCTCGTACGCGAACGCGACTTGCGGCGTCTCGAACGTGCTCGTGCCGAGGTAGCTCGACGTCGGCAGTAACCCGCGGAGTTCCTTCGGTAACGCGCCGCGGACGACGTCGGTGATCGACGCCGGCTTCGCGCCGCCGCCCGCGGCGCCGATCGTGAGGTCCCATATCCCGAGCTCGTCCGGGGCGTACTTCAGATTCGAAGACGGCGCGACGCCGTCCGCGTCGAGCCGCTCGAACGTGACCGGGCACGCGAGCGGCGCGATCGGGCCGAGCGGGACTTGGACCGGGGGTTCCGGCGTCTCCACGGGCGCGTTCGCGGGCGCGGTGACCTCCTCCGGGGTGACCTCCTCGCTCGACGAAGCGCGAGATGGACGGGGGCGACGACGTCGGCGCGATGATGGAAAAACGGTTGAAGATCGGGCCGACGATGACGTCGTCGCTCCGCCGGCCGGGGCGAACGGTCGCCGGGGGGCGGGACGCGCGGACGCCGCGACGTGCGCGACGCGCGCGACGCACGCGAGAGACATCGTCGGCGTCTGCGAAGCGGTGGCGTGAACGCGGAGTGGTTACCCTCTCTCGCGGCGCCGCGACGTTGTGTCGCGCGCGCGGACACTTGGCAGCGTCTGGGACCAGACAGGACGCCGCCTGATGAGTAGCATTCCATCAAAACAAGTTGATCGGTCAGTTGAAAGGGAATGCGATCAAATATTGAAACTGCGGGATGGGTGAACAACTTTTTCATCGAGCGCACCTGAGCTGAGCTCGGCGGCGCTTCTCCCGCTCGATGCTCGTAGGTTCAAGCGCGTCGAGGCGCGATCGGTCGGGCACACACCGTCCTCGCCGCGCGCGTTCGATCGTCGCTCGAACGTCCGTCTCGCCGACCCGGTCGTTCCGACCCCGGCCGTCGCATCTCGACTCGCGCGTTCGATCGCGAGACAGGACCCGCGCCGCGGAGGCGGAGACGACTGGAGGAAGAAAACCAACCCGCTCGTCTCATCAGAGAAGAAATGGCTCCCGACGCGGTCGCCCCAACGGACGCCGCCCCAACGGAGGAACCCTCCGGGCCGTCCCCGTACGAACAAAAGAGCCCGTACTACGCGAAGCGCATCGAGCTCTTCGAGAAATACTTCGCGCGCGAGGGCGAGAGGAAGACCGCCGCGGAGGCGTCGAACGAGACGATCAAGGTCACGATGCCCGACGGCGCGGTCCGCGACGCGGTGAAGAACGTCACGTCGCCGTGGGACATCGCGATGAGCATCCACAAGAAGCTCGCGCAGGCGTCGATCCTCGCGCACGTGGACGGGAAGGACTGGGACATGCGACGACCGCTCGAGGGCGACTGCGCGCTCAAGCTGTTCTCGTTCGACGACCCCGAGGGCAAAGAGTTGTACTGGCACTCGAGCGCGCACGTCTTGGGCGAAGCGCTCGAGCTCGAGTACGGCGCGGACCTGACGATCGGTCCGTCGATCGAGGAGGGGTTTTACTACGACTGCTACCTCGGCGATAAGACGCTTTCGGACCACGAGCGGACGCAGATCCAGAAGCGCATGGAGGGAATCATCAAGGAGAAGCAGCCGTTTCAGCGCATCGAAGTCTCGCGCGACGAAGCCCTGGAGATGTTCCTCGAGAACAAGTTCAAGGTCGAGCTCATCACGAACCTCCCCGAGGACGCGACGATCTCGTGCTACAGATGCGGCCCGATGGTCGACCTTTGCCGCGGGCCGCACCTCCCGGACACGGCGTGGATCAAGGCTGTGACGGTGAATCAGTGCTCGCGCTCGCACTGGCGCGCGGACGTCACCAAGGACCCGCTCGTTCGCGTCTACGCCGTGACGTTCCCGACGGATAAGCTCATGAAAGAGTACAAGCTTCGCATCGAGGAAGCGAAGAAGCGCGATCACCGTGTCTTGGGTCTGCACCAGGAACTGTTCTTCTTCGACATTCTCTCCCCCGGGTCGTGCTTTTTCCTTCCCGACGGCGCGACGATTTACAACAACCTCATCAACTTCATCAAAGAGAAGTACTGGGAGTACGAGTACAGCGAAGTCGTCACGCCCAACATCTACAACTTCGACCTGTGGAAGACGTCCGGGCACGCGGCGCACTACAAAGAGAACATGTTCAGTTTCAACGTCGAGAAGGAAGAGTTTGGATTGAAGCCGATGAACTGCCCGGGGCACTGCGTGATGTTCGGCCACCGCAAGCGGTCGTTCAGGGAGCTCCCGATGAGGCTCGCGGACTTTGGCGTGCTTCACAGGAACGAGTTCAGCGGCGCGCTACACGGGCTCACGCGCGTGCGGAGGTTCCAGCAAGACGACGCGCACATCTTCTGCCGCCCCGATCAGATGGAGCACGAGCTCGTCAACTTTATGAAATTTTTAGACGAGGTCTACGAAGTCTTCGGCCTGACGTACGAGATGAAGCTCTCGACGCGCCCGGAGGGGTACCTCGGCGAGCTCGAGGTGTGGAACCAAGCCGAGGACGCGCTCAGGAACGCGCTGAACAAGTCCGGGAAGGAGTGGAAGCTCAACCCCGGCGACGGCGCGTTTTACGGCCCGAAGATTGACATCACCGTCTTTGACGCGTTGAAGCGGCGGTTTCAGTGCGCGACGGTGCAGCTCGATTTCCAGCTCCCGATCCGGTTCAACCTGTCGTACGTCACGGAGAACAACGAGCCAGCGCGGCCGATCATCATTCATCGCGCGATCTTAGGGTCTGTGGAGAGAATGTTCGCGATCCTCACGGAGCACTTCGCGGGGAAGTACCCGTACTGGCTCTCGCCGAAGCAAGTGATGCTCGTGCCCATCTCCGAGGCGTCTCGCGAGTACGCCTTGGAGGTGAAGAAGCAGCTCAGGAAAGCCGGGCACCACGCTCAGGTGGACGAGACCGATCGTAAGATGCAGAAGAAAGTCCGCGAGGCGCAGCTCGAACACTGGAACTACATCTTAGTCGTCGGCGAGGGCGAGAAGACGAACAGGACGGTGAACGTCCGCACGCGGGATAACGTCGTGCACGGCGAGGTAAAGCTCGAGGAGCTCATGACGGTTCTGAACGAGGAGAGGTCGACGAAGAGCCTGACGTGCATGTTTGGGGTGGAGAAGAGCGCGGCCGCGGCGGCGGCGAAGGAGGCGGAGGAGGCGGCGGCGAAGGCGGCGAAGGACGCGGAGGAAGCCGCCGCGGCGTGAGCGTTGATGAAATCGAAAAAACCACGACACGAAAATCCAGCTGTGCCTAGGCGCTCCTGTCCCGTCTCTCGCGGCACGCGCCTTCCGTCCCGTCGTCGTCGCCGCCATACGTCGCCGCCAGACGTCCGCGGCGCGCCCGTGCGGATATCCACGCGCGCGCGCGCAATGGGCCCGCGCGACATGACCAGCCTCGGCGGCCCGCGCGTCGACGAGACGGCCGCGACCGCGGACGACGGCGTCTTTCGAGGCGCGCGCGTGAAAGCCCGCGCGGCGGCGCTCGACCTCCTCGCGGACGCCGCGACCCTCGTGACGCCGTTGCGTGGACGCCCGGGCGGCGGCGCGAGCGGCGACCTCGACGCCGCCACAGGCGGCGATGTCACCGCGTCGAGCTGGCCCTCGCCCTCGCCTGCGCGCGCGCGCGCGCGCGCGCCGCCGCCGCCGTCGCTTCGCGTCGCCGCGCGCGACGAGGGCGAGGGGTCGCTTTCTCGGTCGGGCTCGCCGGCGGCGACTTCCCCCGCTCGCGCTCCCGCTGCCGCGCACCCCTCGCCTACCGCGTTCGTCAACGCCCTCCTCGGGCGCGATCGCACGTCCGCGGCGGTTCCACCGGAAGGACGCGCGCGCGCGCGTCTCCAAGCGCCGAGGCACCTCGCGGACCCGCAAGGGGCGAAACACCTCGCGAGGCAGCGCACGCGACGGACGAACGCCGCGAGCGGCATCTTGTCCGACCGCGTCGTGTCCGAGATGCGCGCGCGAGCCGCGGACGCGGCGGAGAAGATGAAGCGCAGCGCTGCACCCGTCCTCATTTCCGGGTCGCCGCCGCCGCGCTCCGCGTTCGAGCGATGGGCGCCGGAAGAGGACGACGAGCGAACGCGTCGACGACGGCGCCCGTCGTCGTCCCCGCCTCCTCCGAGCCTCGGCTTCGGTGATCCGTTCAACGAGCCCTCCTCGCGCTTCGACGCGCGCGACGGGATGCACGTCGACTCGCGCTCGTGGTCGCCGCCGCGCGCGCCGACGACGATCGCCCCGAGTGGGCGCGCGTTCGACGCGTGGGAGGGCGAGCGCACGCCGCCGCGGCGGAGAGATTTCTTCCGCGATGATCCGCCGCCGAACGTCCGCGACGTCGGCGTCCTCGCCGCGAGGGAGCTGCGCGGCGGCGGGCGCGGCGACCGCGACCGCGACCGCTCGCGGCGACACCTCGCGAAGTCCCGCGACTACTACGACTTCAGCGATTTCGACGTCGACGAGGACGACTTCGACGGGGACGGGTTCATCATTCGACGGCCGACGACTCGCGACGTCGAGATGTACGACGTCGACCGCGAACGCGAGGAAGAGGAAGAGGAAGCCGACCGCCGCCGCCGCCGCCGCCGCGCGTCGTCAGGGGACGACGGCCACGGCGATCTCATGTTCGAGCTCGATATGGAATATGCGGTGAGCCCGCCGAGCGGTGGACCGGGACCGAAACCGGGACCGGGCGGCGGCGGACGCGTCTGGGGCGGCGGGTCGCCGGTGCGGTTGCGTCCGACGCCGGCGTCGCCGTCGCGGCCGCCGTTCGGGGCGAGGCGCGCGCGGGTCGACCGCGAGCGGTGGTGACCGGGGGGGGGAGGGTAGACGATGAGTAGACGAACGCGCACGACGCGCGCGAGGGCGCGTCCTGCGAACGGTGACCACGTGGGTACTGTACCCCGAGCGACAGCTGTACTCAAACGAACCTGGCGTGACTCGGACTGCGAGCAGAGAAAACCAACCGCCTTCGCGCGATCCTCGGAGCGTTCATACCTCTCGTCCGCGCCCGTCGCGCGTTCGCGCCCGACGATGGGCCCTCCCGACCCGCCCTCGGCACCGTGGAATGAGCTCCGCGCGACGCTGAGCTCCCTCGGCGACGCGTTCGGGAACGACGCCGCGGGCGAGCTCGAGGCGGCGGGCGACGTCCGCGCGGCGGAATTCCTTCGCGCGGCGTTGCGCGGCGACCCCCCCGGGTCCGGCGCCGCGGCCGCGAAAGCGGCGTGGGACCGCCTTCAGACCGGCGTCGGGTGGACGACGCCGGCGTGGCGCGAGTGCTACGTCCTCGGGCAGCTCAGAGAGGCTGCGGAGGCGGGCGAGCGCGCGGACGTCGCCGCGGACGACGCGAACGAGCGCGACGACGAGAGCGAGACCGCGCTGCTGCGTCGCGCGATGCTCGCGGTGGACATGGCGCACATCATGGGCGGGCCCGGGGAGATCGTGCAGCGCTTCGGCGCCGCGATCGAGGCGCTCATCGCGCGCCGTGTTGGGAAAGACGCGACGTCGACGACGACGACGACGACGACGACGACCGGGGCCGCGGCGCTCATTCCGAACGCGTTGCCGGTGCGCGCGGCGGTGAAGATCGACCCCGCGCACGCGCTCGAGCGCGCGGACGGGATCACCCCGAAGGAGTTCAAGAGACGGTTCTTCAACGCGGACAAGCCGTGCGCGTTGGGCGCGATCGGCGCGGCGTGGCCCGCGATAGAGAAGTGGCGGAATCTGGAGTGGTTCAAGGCGACGCACGGGCATCGAAACGTCCCGCTCGAGATTGGCGCGTACGACGACGCGAAGCGTTGGCGCGAGGAGACGATGCCGCTGTCGAGGTTCATCGACGAGTATTTACTCCCGGGGCTGGAAGAGGAGCGAGCGGCGGCGGCGGCGGGCGGCGGCGGCGGCGAGGAAGGCGGCGGCGGCGTCGAGGAAGGCGGCGGCGCGAAGAACGTCGCGTATCTCGCGCAGCATCAGCTCTTCGAGCAGCTCCCGTCGCTGCTCCGCGACTTCGACGCCCCGGACGTGTGCGGCGTCGCGGGCGGCGTGCAGCGCGTGAACGCGTGGATAGGCACGGCCGGGACGGTCACGCCGTGCCACTTCGACTCGTACGATAACTTACTCGGGCAGGTGGCCGGGTATAAGTTCGTTCGGTTGTACGCGGAGAGCGACGGCGCGTTCATGTATCGTCACGCGGGGGCGTGGGCGGAGAACCGCTCGTGGCCGGGCGCGGAGGAGGAGGAGGAGGAGGAGGGAGAGGGAGAGAACGGGAGGAAACACGCGGCGGCGAACGAAGACGGGGGCGGCGGCGGCGGCGGCGAGGACGAAGACGGCGCGGCGGCGATGCCGCGCGGGCGGCGCAATCGCGACGCACAGGGCAACATCTCGAGGGTGGACGTCGAGCGCCCGGACCTGACCAAGTTCCCCTTGTTCGCGAACGCGACGCACATGGACGTCGTCATCGGTCCCGGGGAGTTCATTTACATCCCCGCGCGGTGCTGGCACTACGTCCGCGCGCTCACGACGTCGGTATCGCTCAACTTTCTGTTCTGACGAGCGTACGAGCGACATGAGACAACGCACATCGCGTCGCGTCGAAAAAGCGTGCGTGCG
>MDSW01193486.1_pt1 | contig 32592 bp, 35 predicted proteins | sample 811171 | NCBI WGS metagenome assembly MDSW01 (sample SAMN05326641, study PRJNA326480) | marine metagenome | isolation source: seawater | place: Atlantic Ocean: North West | collected 2012 | reverse complement strand
TTCAGATAATTATTTATCTTATATCGAAACAATGAAATATAAAATTATTGTTATTAACGGTCCTAATCTTAACCTTTTGGGTGAAAGAGAAAAAGAGAAATATGGCAAGGTCTCTTTAAAAGATGTGGAAGCAGATTGTTTAAAATACGCTGAGAAAAATGATATTGAATTATCCTTTGTACAATCTAATGTTGAGGGGGAGATAGTCACTTTAATTCAAAATTGTAGAAATAAATATTCAGGTGTAATAATTAATGCCGCTGGTTATACCCATACTTCAGTTTCAATTCTTGATGCCTTGAAGGTGTTAAAAATTCCAATTATAGAATTGCATATAACTAATATTTATAATAGAGAAGAATTCAGACATAAATCTCTTATTAGTAAGACTGCAACTGGAATTATTTGTGGTTTTGGTATTAAAGGGTATACAATGGCTCTTGAAGCGATGAAAAATATATTAATAAAATGAAAATAGATAAAAAATTAATTAAAGAACTTGTAGATAACTTAGAAGAATTCAAACTAACAGAGCTTGAATATCAAGATGGTGATAAAAAAATAAAAGTTTCAAAAGGAGGTAAAATTATCGAAGGATCAAAAAGTAGTTCGGTAATAACAAGCAACAAAGCTGTTTTAAGTGGTAACGAAGATGAGGGAATAAGAATTAAATCACCAATAATTGGTACTGCTTATTTAGCCCCAGAACCGGGAGCAAAAAAATTCATTGAAGTAGGTGATAAAATAAAAAAAGGGCAAACAGTGATGATTGTTGAAGCAATGAAAACAATGAACCATGTAGCTTCGACAAATGATGGTGTTGTTAAAAAAGTTTTAGTAAATGATGGTCAACCAGTTGAATTTGGTCAAGCCTTAGTTCTTCTTAAGTAAAAAAATGTTCAAAAAAGTTTTGATTGCTAACAGAGGTGAGATAGCCGTTAGAGTAATAAGAGCGTGCAAAGAATGGGGAATTTCTACAGTTGCTGTACATTCAGATGTTGATTCAGATTCAATGCACGTAAGGCTTGCTGACGAAAGTGTTTGCATAGGATCTCATCAACCCCAAAATAGTTATTTAAATATATCTTCTTTAATGTCTGCTGTTGATCTTACTGGAGCAGAAGCTATACATCCTGGTTATGGTTTTCTGTCTGAAAATCCCCAATTCGCAGAAGTAGTACAAAAGCATGGTATTAAATTCATAGGTCCAAGTGCAGATTTAATTAGAAAAATGGGAGATAAAATAGAAGCAAAAAGAATAGCTAAAAAAAATGGTTTGCCTGTAATTGAAGGTTCTGAAGGTAGTGTTAAATCATATCAAGATGCAAAAAAAACATGTCAAAATATAGGTTACCCAGTTTTAATAAAAGCATCAGGTGGTGGTGGTGGTAAGGGAATGAAAATTGTTGAAAAAGAAGAACAGTTAGAAGAATTATTTTTAACTGCAAAAAATGAAGCTAAAAAATACTTTGGAAATGACGAACTTTACATCGAGAAATATTTTAAAAACCCAAGGCATATAGAAGTTCAAATAATGTCAGGTAAAAACAGAACTGTTCATTTGGGTGAAAGAGATTGTTCTGTTCAAAGAAGACATCAAAAATTAATAGAAGAAACTCCAAGTCCAGTTCTTACCGAAAGTGAAAGAAAAGATTTATTAACAAAGACTGTTAAAATGGTAGAAAAAATTGGATATGAGGGAGCTGGAACTGTTGAATTTATTTACGAAAAAGGAAAATTTTATTTTCTGGAAATGAATACTAGAGTTCAAGTTGAGCATCCTGTAACTGAAGTACAAACAGGAATTGATATTGTTAAAGAACAAATGTGGATTGCTTTTTCTGGTGAAACAGCTTTAAAACAAAGTGATATAGATCCAAGAGGTCATTCTATTGAGTGCCGAATTAATGCAGAAGATCCTGCAAAGAATTTTCAGCCAAGTCCAGGTATTATTAAAGTATGTCATCAACCTTCAGGTTTTAGGACGAGAGTGGATGGATCAATTTTTCAAGGATGCAAAATCACACCATATTATGATAGTTTAATTGCAAAGGTAATTTGCAAAGGTAGAAATAGAAAAGAAGCTATTCAAAGAACTTTAAGGTCTCTAGATGAATTTGTTATTGAAGGAATAACCACAACAGTAGATTTACATAAAAAAATTCTAAATCACAAAAAGTTTATTGATTCTGATTTTGATACTAATTGGATGGCAAGAGAGAAATTTTTTTAAACATTTTCACAGCTTACTAACCATAAATCATAAACTGGGTGATCTATTGGTTTTAAAGAAGGGCTTGATGAAAAAGTCCATCCATTAAAAACAAAAACTTTTTTGTCTTGATTGTCAGATAAGTCCTTTACCTGTATGTAAGCTGCTTCCCCTGAATCATTAATTGAGTTAACTTTTCCGCATTTGATTGCCTTAATTTCAAGTAATCCAAATTTTTTTGTCTCTCCTAATTTTATTCTAATTTCTGTAGTTTTTGCTGTAATTTTATCTAAACCTAAAATGTTGACACTTCTATTTTTATTGCCTGTTATCTTTTTATTTTTTTTCTTAATCTTATAATCTTGATTAATCTCGTCGACAGTAGAATCATTTTCAACCTCTTCATAACTTGGTTCTAGATTCTCCAAATTAATTAGAGGCACGGTTGAAATCTTATCTTCTGCTTTTAAATAAAAATTAATAAACAAAAAAATAACAAAAAATAAGTAACTAATTTTTCCAAGTCTCATATTTCTTTTTTTTATCTAATTTAGAAATTTTATTTGGTTTATAAGATTGAATTGTCCCGGTTAAATTTTCAGAATGATCTTTTTGCCAAAAATATTGATTTTTTATACTAGCATCTGGGAGACTATCTGTTGTGTGATGCATCCAGAGATACCAATCAGAGGTTATTCTTGAAGCTTCTATATTGTTTGAATAGACGACCCATCTTTCATCTTTTTTACTTCTATAATATTTGTTTCCATATTTGTCCTTTCCAACAAATTTTCCATAAAATAAAATTTTTAAAAAAGTACCAAATGTTTGTCGGTGCCACCAAGTAAAAATTTGTTTTAGACCAATCATAATTTTTTAAATTTTAAATCCACACAATTTATAGGTGTATAATTATATTATAGACACTTACTACATTTAATATATATCTACAATAAGGCAAATTTCTGAAATCATATGAAAAAATTTATAGTTGAAACTTATTATACCTGTACCTTTAAAACCACACACACATTAAACGAATTAAATGACAAAGAGCTCTCAAAAATAGATGATAGAAACGATGGTGAAGTAGAAATCATTGATGTCAACTTAAATAATAGAAAAACTAAAAGAATAGGCGAAGATAAAAAGATTTCTGGCTCTGTCCAAGAAAAATTAGAAAATTCAAATAAAAATATTTTAGAAAAAAACATACCTTCTCAAAGTAGTAAAATTCAAGAAAATCAAATATCCAAAAAGATAAAAGGAAAAATCAGTAAAAGATTTAGAATGCCTGATAGAAGAAAAGGTTATATTCAAAAAGCCTCAATTGGAGATCATAAAATATATCTTCATACGGGAGAATATAACGATGGTAAGATAGGTGAAATCTTTATAGATACAAACAAAGAAGGTGAATTAGTAAAAGCCTTAATGAATAATTTTGCCATAGCTATATCTCTAGGATTACAATATGGAGTTCCTTTGGACGAATTTGTTGATGCTTTTATAGACACCAAATTTGAACCGTCTGGTCAAGTTGAGGGTAATGATAGAATATTGAGTGCTACATCAATATTAGATTATGTATTTAGAGAACTCGCTATTTCATATCTTGGTAAAGAAGATTTAGCGCACACTCCATCAATAGCTAGCAAAACCATAGATAATAATAATTCAGGCGATGATAAGTTTTTAAAAATTGTAAAAAATATTACCTCAAAAGGTTTTGTTAGAAGTAATTACGAAGAAAAACTTGTGGATTTAAGTGATATTAGAATTAACCTTAAAACTAAGAACTAGTTTTTTTAATATCTAGCTTTATGCCAAGTTCTTTTAATTGCTTTTCATTGGCTTTCGATGGGGCATCCATCAGTAAATCTTCGGCATTTTGATTTAAAGGAAAAAGAGTAATTTCTCTAATATTTTTTTCATTTGCTAAAAGCATAACAATTCTATCAATGCCTGGCGCCATTCCACCGTGAGGTGGCGCTCCATAAGAAAGAGCTTTTATCATTCCTGAAAAATTTTTTTTAACCATTTCTTTAGAGTATCCAACTTTGCTAAAAACTTTAAATAAGTATTCAGGCATATGATTTCTGATTGCGCCTGAAGATAATTCGTATCCATTACAAACAAGATCATATTGATGTGCTAAAATCTTTAAAGGATCTTTTTTATCAAATTCATCTATGTTTTCTTTTGGCATAGAAAAAGGATTATGGCTAAAATCAATTTTTTTCTCTTTTTCATCATAGTGGTACATAGGATAATCAACAATCCAACAAAAAATAAATTTTTTAGTATCTATTAATTTTAATTCGCTTCCTATTTTTTGTCTTGCTATACCAGAAAATTTTAAAGCTTCTGAAATTTTGTTGCATACAAAGAAAACAGAGTCTTTTTCTGTGAGCTTACAAATTTTTAATAATTCTGATATAGCTTTTTCAGAAAAAAACTTAGCGATTGGTCCTTTTCCAGTAATTTTATCTTTATTTTTTTCAAACGTTATATAAGCCATACCGCTAGCACCTTCGGCAATAGCCCAATTATTTAAATTATCAAAAAAACTTCTAGGTTTCGAATTGGTATTTGGTACAGGTATAGCCTTGACGACACCACCTTTTTTTATGTTTTCCTTAAAAATCTTTAAAGTAACTTCCTTTGAAGAAAAAAGTTCGGTTACATCAACTAATTCTATAGGGTTTCTTAAGTCTGGTTTGTCGGTACCATACTTTTCCATAGAGTCTTTGTAAGTGATCTTTTGAAATGGGTTTTTATTAACTTTTCTGCCATCACCAAATTTTGTAAATAAATCATAAAATATTGGCTCAACTATTTTAAATATATCTTCCTGTTCTACAAAAGACATTTCCATATCTAGTTGATAATGTTCACCTGGGCTTCTATCTGCTCTTCCATCTTCATCTCTAAAACAAGGTGCTATTTGAAAATATCTATCAAAACCAGCTATCATGATCATCTGTTTAAATTGTTGAGGTGCCTGTGGTAGAGCATAAAATTTTCCTTGATGTGTCCGACTTGGGACCAAAAAATCTCTAGCTCCCTCTGGGCTAGACGCAGTTAAAATTGGAGTTTGAAATTCCAAGAAATTATTTTCAAGCATTTTATTTCTTAAAAAAGAAATAACATTGGAACGAAGTTCAATATTTTTGTGCATTTCTTGTCTTCTTAAATCAATAAATCTGTACCTCAGCCTAGTTTCTTCTGGATACTCTTGTTCGCCAAAAACTGGCATGGGTAATTCATTAGCAGATGAAAGAATTTCAAAATCTTTTATTTTAATCTCTATTAATCCAGTTTTTAGATCTTTGTTTTTAGTTTCTTCTGTTCTTTTAACAACATCTCCTATTATTAAAATTACAGATTCTGGTTTTAGCTTTTCTAAGATTTTAAAGTTTTTGTCTTTATTCTCAATTACACATTGAGTAATTCCAAAATGATCTCTTATGTCTAGAAAAAGTAGATTACCGTGATCTCTTTTTCTATGGAGCCATCCTGAAATTTTTACATTTTTACCAATATCTTTCTCTCTTAATTCAGAGCAGTTATGAGATCTGTATTTGTTCATCTGTTTAATACTTTTTTTATTAAATTAATATTTATTGACTTTCCAGTAGATAAAGACTCTGAATCAACTTCCTTGATAAATTCAAAGATTTTTTCGTAGGATCGATCAACATTGTTTAAAATATATTCCAGTGTTTTAACATTAACTTTAATTTGTTTGTCAGAAAAGGACTTAGTTAAAATAACTCTTAATAAGTCATCCGTCGGAAGTTTAATTCCCAAATCCACAAAACTTGCAAATCTTGACTTCAGATCATTTAAAACAACTTTACTTGTTTTAATAGAATTTAATGAATTTATTACAATGTATTGATTAGTTTGGTTTATCTCGTTTAAGGTTGTATATAACAATTTTTCTTCAATATTATTTTTGTAATTATCAATAATTAAACATTCTTTAGATTTTAATTTTTTTAGAGAATCATTATTAAAATCAGAAGCCTCAATAAATAGTGAACTAATTTTTTTTTTTAAGATATTTGAGAGATGTGTTTTTCCACAACCATTAGGTCCAAAAATATTAACATTTCTGCTTGGCCATTGTGGCCAACTTTCTAGCAACTTATATGCCTCAAAATTATTAGAAGAAACATAAAAGTCATTTTCATAATAAGTTGTTTTAAATGGAAATTTAAAAGTCAATTGACTCATATTAAATTGACTTTCCATTGATTGTCTAAATTTTCAAGTTTAATTTTATTTTCATAAAATTTATTTTTTATTTTGTCCATTTTTCCATAATATTTTATCTTAATTTTTGCATAATCTTTATTAAGCTCTAAAACATAAAAATTCTCAATTACTTCTATATTTTTTAATACCGTTTGAAAATTTAAAAGATCATTTTTCTTTTTAATATTAAGAACTATATTCAAAAAAGAAGGAGTTCTAACATCAATTAGATTTTGTGACTTCCAAACCTCATCTATCTCTTGTTTTATTTTTCTAATAGTTTCCTTGTATCTAAATTTTCTATTTTTATCCTCTATATCAAATTCAAAATTTTTAATAATTTTATTTTCTGAAAAAAGTCCTTTTAAAAAAACATTTATTTTTCTTTCAGATGGTTTAATAATTAAAAATATATAATTTTCTATATCATAGCCTGATAAAATTTCCTTAATATTGATCAACTCTAAATTATCTTCACTATTTTTGATGAGTTGAATATCTTCTAAATTTTCAACTGGTAAAATGTAATCAATGAATTCATTGTTCTTCTCTTTGTTTTCATCATTCCAATTGTTAAAAAAATAATTTTCTGAAAATAAATAAAAATTATCATCTTCTATCAATACTGGAAATAAAACCAAATTTGTCTTAGAAATGTCTGCATAAGAAATACCTTTGGAATAGAAAAAATTATTCATACTTTCTGTGTCAAATGAAAGGTTTACTACCAACTCATCTGTCTTTTTTAAATCTTCATTGTGTTTTATTTGATAGGTAGAAATCATCTTTTTAATATTATTTAAATTTGTTTCTAAAACTAACTCGGAGTCTTTTCTTAATAAAATTTTTTTAACCAATTTTTCAAAACCTTCTTTGAAAGCCTTGTTAAGAACTGCTTCTTTGCTTTGATTATTTTTGTTATTGATTATTATATTATCAACATAAAATATATTGCTATTAGAGAAAACATTTCCAGTTTTAAATAAAAACATTATTATAAATAGAAAAAAAATAATTTTATTCATTGTTTAAATAATTATCATTTTATTGATGGAAAAAACAAAAAATAGTTATAAAAAAAGTGGAGTAAATATTGCTCTTGCAAATAATTTTGTAAAGCACATAGCAAGAATCACAAAAAAAAATGTCAAAAAAAAGAATAAGAACAAAAATTTAGATAATATTGGAGCTTTTGGATCTACTTTCGATATAAGCAAAGTTAAAATTAAAGATCCTTTAATTGTTTCCAGTACTGACGGCGTTGGAACCAAATTGGATTTAGCAAACCGTTTTAAAAAATTTGATACAATAGGTATAGATCTTGTAGCCATGTGTGTTAATGATCTTGTAGTTCAAGGAGCTAAACCTTTATTTTTTCTAGATTATATAGCTATTGGAAAACTAAATATTAAAAAAATCAAACTAATACTTAAGGGAATAATCAAAGGATGCAACATCTCTGATTGTGATTTGATTGGAGGAGAGACAGCGGAAATGCCAGGAATATATAAAAAAGATAAATTTGATTTAGCCGGATTTTCTGTTGGTATTGTTTCCAAAAAAAAACTTCTTACAAAAAAAAATGTAAGATCAAGTGATATAATACTAGCTATACCCTCAAATGGAATTCATTCAAATGGCTATTCTCTAGTAAGATCGATATTAAAAAAAAATAAAATTACAAAAAGACTTAAAGCTGAATTATTGAAACCAACTAAAATTTACACTAATGAAATATTAAATTTAACAAAAAATAATTTAATTAATGCAGCCGCACATATTACAGGTGGCGGTTTAATGGAAAATATATCAAGATCAGTACCAAAAAATCTTTCCATAAATATTGATCTGTCAAAAATTAAAGTAAAAAATATATTTAAGTGGATAAAACAAAAAAATATAACCGATAAAGAAATGTTAACTACTTTTAATTGTGGTGTGGGATTCTGTTTAATTGTTAAAAGAAATAATATTAACAAGATAAAAAAATATTTTACGAAAAAATATATGCCTTACGAAATCGGATATATTTCCAAAGATAGAAAAAGGCTTAACTTTTATAAAAGAATTAAATGGCAAGAATAAATTCTTGTGTTTTCATTTCTGGGGCAGGAACTAACTTGAAAAACTTGATTCACAGTTCTAGAAATTACAATTTTCCTATAAATATAAAACTAGTCATCTCAAATAAAAAAAATGCGCTTGGTTTAACTTTTGCAAAAAAACATTCTATTCCTTTCAGAATTATTAACACTAACGAAAGAATGTTTGAGACAAAATTATTAAACGAAATAAAGAGAAGAAAAATATCTTTAATTTGTCTTGCTGGTTATATGAAAATTCTATCTAGAGATTTTATAAAAAATTATAAAGGAAAAATAATTAATATACACCCGTCGCTATTACCTAAATATAAAGGAACTAACACTTATTCTAGAATTTTAAATAATGGAGAAAAAAAAACTGGATGCACGGTACACTTCGTAGACGATAAATTAGATTCTGGAAAAATAATTTTAAAAAAATCTTTTGAAATTTTTAAAAATGAAAATATTAATACTTTAAAAAAAAAGACACAAAAAGCTGAATATAGAGCATTTTCTGAAGCAATTACTAAGTTGTATATGGAAAGCTAGTCTTTAAAAAAAAAACTAATCTCTTTTTTTGCATTTTCCAAAGAGTCTGAGCCATGAACAGAGTTTTTGTCTATTGAGATTCCGTACAATTTTCTGATTGTGTTTGGTTGTGCTTCTTTAGGATTTGTTGAGCCCATAATTTTTCTATTTTCCAAAACTGCATTTTCTCCTTCTAAAATCATTACAACTATAGGTCCAGATGATAAATACGCACATAAATCATCGTAAAAAGGTTTTGATTGATGAACTTTGTAAAACTCAGAAGCTTCTTCTTTTGAAATATGTATTTTTCTACTATTTTTAATAGTTAGATTATTCTTTGTAAAAATGTCCTTTATATCTTTAACAAGGTTTCTTTCTACTGCATCAGGTTTAATAATTGATAACGTTTTTTCAATCATTTGTTTTCATAATGTTTTCCAATAAGATCATTAAGTAACCTAACGCCAAAACCGGTAGCGCCACCTGAATTTAAACTAGCAGCCTTTTTAGAAAAAGCCATTCCAGCAATATCTAAATGAACCCATGGAGTTTCTTTTAAAACAAATCTTTGCAAAAACTGGGCAGCTGTTATTGAGCCCGCTCCTCCAGCATAATTAATATTTTGAACATCTGCATATTTTGAATTTATTAATTTATCGTAGTTTTTATGAAGTGGTAATCTCCAAACTTTTTCATTAATTTTATTACCAATCTCATGCAATTCTTTAGATAATTTAGAATTGTTAGAAAATAATCCTGCATATTCTTCTCCTAAAGATATAATGATAGCTCCAGTTAAAGTTGCTAAGTCTATAATAAATTTAGGATTAAATTTTTCCTCTGTATATGTTAACGCATCTGCCAACACTAACCTTCCTTCTGCATCAGTATTAAGAACCTCTATTGTTTTTCCCGAATAAGACTTGACTATATCGCCAGGTCTTTGTGCGTTGCCATCGGGCATATTTTCTACTAAACCAACTACTCCAATAGCATTAACTTTTGCTTTTCTTTTTGCTAAACACTTCATTAAGCCAATTACTACAGCAGATCCGCCCATGTCGTATTTCATTTCCTCCATAAATCTTGCTGGCTTTAAAGAAATTCCCCCAGTATCAAAACAAACGCCTTTGCCTACAAAAGCTAATGGTTTACCAAAATTCTTTTTTGCTCCGTTCCATTTAACAACAACTAAAAACGATTCATTTTGACTTCCTTGGCCCACACCAAGTAAAGAGTTCATTCCTAATTTTTTTAGCTCTTTCTCGTTTAAAATTTCCACATCCAAACCTAAACTAGAAAGCTTTTTAATTTCTTCTGTATATTTTTTTGGATTTAATACATTTGGTGGTTCAGAAACAAGATCTCTTGCTAAAAAAACACCTTCTTTTACTGATGAAAAATTTTTATATCTTAATGTTAAGGAGTTTAAATTTTTTACTGTTAAGTCCATTTTTTGAATAGCATTATCTTTTTTGGATTTATATTTATCAAAATTGTAACTTTTCAGTTCGAATCCATAAGCAAATTCTGCAACAATATCGTCTGAAACATTGTCGGCAAGTATGCAGATATTTTTAATACTCTTGTCTATTTTTAAATTATTTTTTAAAGCAGCTCCGAGATTGTTTATTTCATAAATTTCAAGATTTTGCTTAATAACAATTAAAAAACATTTTTGGCTTTCCGATATATCAAAAGAATAAATTTCCTTTTTGTCGTTTTTAGAAACCCTTTTTAAGAAAGAATTGATTTTAGATGTTATTGTCTCAGGAACTGATTTGTTTTGTTTGAATTTTAAATCATTTGATATAAAAAAACCCATATTTGAGGCTTTTGGGTTAAATTTACTATTAAAATTTATCATATTTAAACCTTAGATTGAATTTTCTCATTAGTTGATTTAATTATATACAACATATTCAAATGCTTAAAAACAAAATTTATAAGTACTTTACCATAGAAATTATCAAATCATTTATCACTATTTTATTTGCATTTACTGCAATAGCTTGGACTGTTAGAGCAGTAAATTTTTTAGATTTGATAGTTGTAAATGGACATTCTATAAAAACTTATCTTCTATTCTCGCTTTTAAACGTAACAAACATAATAACAAAATTTATACCCATTTCCTTTCTTCTTTCATTGGTGGTTTCTATTTTAAAGTTTGAGAGACAAAATGAATTAATAATTTTATGGACTGCAGGAGTAAATAAAATAAAACTGGTTAATCTTTTTTTTCTAGTTTCAATACTAGCTTTATTATTCCAAATGTTTTTTGCCACTTTTGTTACTCCTAATTCACTTAATAAATCTAGAAGTTTAATTAGACTATCAGATTTTGATTCTGTCTCTTCAGTAATTAAAATTAATGATTTCAGCGACTCTTTCAAAAACTTAACATTCTATGTACAAAACAGAAATGCAAAAAATGAAATGAAAAATATTTTTATCAGGGATAATGGTAGTTTCTTAAAAGGTTTGGTTTCCAATAATGAAGATTCTACAAATACAACTATTATAGCCAGTACTGGTTTTATAGATAATAAAAAACTAATCTTATCTGATGGTCTGATACAAACTCAAAATAAAAAAGGTGAATTAAATAATGTAAATTTCAAAAAAACTCAAATTTTAATAGATGATTTAAAACCAAGATCAATTGTTGCTCCAAAATTGCAAGAAACTACTACTTCTAATTTGCTTAAGTGTTTTAAAAAAGAAACGAAAAATTCACGTCTCTGTCCAAAAAATAATGTGACAAGCGAGATGATCTCTACTGTTTCTAGAAGGGTTGGAATGCCTTTTTATATTCCTTTAATATCTTTAATTAGCTGCTTCTTGTTAGTTGCAACAAAAGAAAAAAAATACAGAATTTTAAAAAGATATTTTTGCTTTGCTATTGGTTTTCTTATACTTATTTTAGCCGAAATTTTAGTTCGTTACTCTGGATTATCAAAAATAAACACTATTTTATATTTTGGGTTTCCTTTTTTATTAATGCCTATTATTTATTTAGGACTAATTAAAAGTTTGGCTTTTGAAAAAATAAAATAAATAATGAATAAAATTATAAATAAATATCTAATATCTGGTTTTTTAAAAATAGTTATAAATGCAATATTAATTTTTATTTGCCTTGGTATAACATTAAATTTATTTGAAGAGATTGAGTTCTTTAAAAAAGTAGATGAAGATATAACTCTTCCTGTGCTTCTCACATTTATGTACATACCAAATCTTATTATAAAATTACTACCTTTTATAATTTTTGTAGCTTCTATGTGGTATCTGGTTTCTATTAAGTTAAATGGAGATTTGCTTTCACTAAAAGTTTTTGGTTTTTCTAATTTAAAAATTATTTTGATTTTATCTCTAACTGCCTTTGTTTTTGGTATTTTAATTCTTTTAATAGTAAATCCGGTAACATCCAGTATGATTAAATTTTATGAAGAAAAAAAAGCAGCTTATTCCAAGGATATTGACCATCTAGTATCCATCAATAAAAATGGTGTTTGGATAAAAGAATCTTCTGGAAAAAATTTAAGAATCACCACTGCAAAAAAAATAGAAAATAATTTTTTATACGATATTACAATTTATGAATTAGAAAAAGAAACTAATAAAATCTTATATAGAATTGAATCCAAAAAAGCTGATATTTCTAATAATATTTGGAATCTTGAATCAATTATTAAATTTGACTTTACCAGACAAGATGAAGGAGTTTTTTCAATTGAAAAAAATTTAAAGATTAGTTCTATTTATAATGTAGATAAATTAAAGAATCTTTATAAAAATCTCGATACTGTCTCATTTTTAAATCTACTAACAGAATATGAGAACTTGAACAAACAAGGTTACTCCAGAATGATACTGAATGAGAAATTAAACCGTTTTTTTTCTCTGCCAGTATTTTTATTTTTAATGGTTATTTTGGCTTCAATTTTTACAGTTGGTTCTGTTAATAAGTCTCAGAATTTATACTACATATTTATATCCATTATTTGTTGCGTAGTAATTTACTATTTTAAAGACCTTTCTATGGCGTTGGGGCAAACTAATAGGGTCCCTCTAACACTGTCTGTGTGGATGCCAATAATCGCGGTTAGTTTATTTTGCTCAATTGGAATACTTCAAATAAATGAAAAATAATTTTTCTTTTTATCTATTTACTCTGGTTTTTTTATTTAGTGTTAAAACTTTTTTACTGGCAGACGAATTAGAAATAAATTCGTCTAAAATAAAATTTGATAAGAAAACCAAAATAACTATACTTGAAGGTAACGTTAGTGCCATCGATAGCAAAAATAATAAAATCTTTTCTGATTTAGCTAAATACAACAAAAACACAAAATCTGTTGAAACTTTTGGAAATACAAAAATAATTACATCTGAAGGATATGAGTTAACTGGAGAAAATGTTTATTTTGACAACATAAAAAAAGTAATTTCATCCAACAAAAATACAAAGATAATGGATAAAGATGGAAATGAAATATTTGTGGAAATGTTTAAGTATCTTGTTGAAAAAAATATGTTTTTTTCTAAAGGCAACATCAAAATTAAAGATATTAACAATAACGAATATAATTTTTCTGAAATCTACATTGATGAAAAAAAAAATAAGATTGTAGGCTCTGATGCTAAAATTTTTCTGAATCAAGAAGATATTAAAATAAGTAAAGATAATGAACCTAGATTTTTTGCTAACGCTGTAACTTTAACAAATAAAAAAAATGAAATTAATAAAGGTGTTTTTACATATTGCAAGAATAGAGGCGAGGACAATTGCCCTCCCTGGATTTTACAGTCAAAGAAAATTGAGCATGACGTTGCTAAGAAAACAATATATTACAAAAATGCAGTTTTAAAAGTTTACGATTTCCCTATTTTTTATTTCCCCTTCTTTTCTCATCCAGATCCAACTGTAAAAAGAAGATCTGGAATGTTGCTACCTTCTTTTTCCGACAATCAAAATTTAGGACCAGGGGTTTCTCTTCCTTACTATTTTGCAGTAGCAAAAGACAAAGATTTAACTCTTACTCCTAAATTCTACTCATCTGAAAACCCTTTGCTTTTGGCAGAGTATAGACAAGATTTTAAAAATTCTTATTTGATAGTAGATGCAGGACATACTGCCGGTTACAAAAATAAAACTGATACTAAATCTGGTGGGTCAAAAAGTCATTTCTTTTCACGATTCAATATGAATTTTATTGATCAAGAAAATAAAAGTAGTGATCTTGAAGTTAAGTTACAAAAAGTAACTAATGATACATACCTTAAAGTATACGATATCAATACTGCTCTAGTAGATAAAGATAATAACATTTTAGAAAACTCATTGGATTACAACTACCAAAATGAAGATCTGTTCTTTGGTGCAACTTTTAGTGCTTTTGATAATATGACTAAACAAGATAGGACAAAATATGAATATTTGTTGCCATATCTTACTTTTGAAAAAAATATTCTTACAAGCGAAAAACATGGGGTTTTTGATTTTTCTTCAAATTTAAGAGTAAGAAATTATGATGTAAATAAACAGACTGAGTTTTTTGTAAATGATATTAATTGGAAATCAAATAAATGGATAAGTGATAGTGGTTTGGAAAGTTACTTTGAAGGCCAATTAAAAACTGTTAATTATAATGCAGACAATGCTTCTGAATATAAAACAGATGATATGTCTTCAGAGGTTTCAGGTGTATTAGGTTATTTTACTAAACTTCGTTTATATAAAAATGATCTTGTAAAAGGAAACAGGCATTTGTTAACTCCAAAATTACTAGTTAGATATGCACCAGGACACATGAGAGATATTGATAAAAACAAAAGAATCTATTACTCAGATTTGTTTAATATCAACAAAATCAATGAAATTGATGTTATTGAAAACGGACTAAGCGCTTCTTTAGGATTTGAGTATAAGAAAAATACTTTAGACCAAGAAGGAATTAAAGGAGATGAGAGACTTTCTTTTTCTTTAGGGCAAGTTATTAGTGAAAGAGAAAACTCAGATATGCCATCCAGCACATCACTAGATCAAAAATTCTCAGATGTTCATGGTGAAACTAGATTAAGTATAGGTAAAAATGCCAATTTTAATTATAACTTTGCGCTTGATCAAAATTACAATGAAGTGAATTTTAGTGAAATTGGTGGAGATTTAGTAATGGGAAATACCAAATTTAATATTAGTTACTTAGAAGAAAAAGAACATCTGGGTGATCAAAAATATATCAAATCAGATATTGAAATTGGAATTAATGATTCAAACAAACTATCTTTTTCAACGAAAAGAGACCTGTTAACTAGTTCCGCAGAATTCTATAATTTAAGTTATGAATATATCAATGACTGTTTAAAAGCTGGAATTGTTTTCAGAAGAGAATTTTATACAGATAGGGATATAGAGCCTGAAAATTCTATAATGTTTACAATATCAATATTACCTTTCACAAATATAAACAGTCCTTCGTTTAACAAATGAAAATAAATTATTTAAGTGGAAGTATAATTGTATTTTTTTTATATATATGTTTTTCTTTCAATCTGTCTGCCAAAATAAGCAGTTCTATCATTGTAAAAGTTGGAAATGAAGTTATAACAAGTGCAGACTTAGAAAATGAAATAAAAACAATACTTTTTCTTTCAAATAGAAACCTAACCCAAAAAAATATTGATTCTGTAAAAAACCAAGCAGTCAAATCTCTAATAAAAGATTCAATAAAAAAGATTGAAGTTAAAAAAAATAAAATTACTAAATATAATCAAGATGAATTAGAAAATTATTTATTAAAAATTTCTAAAAATTTTAAAACTAACAAACCTAGCTTAAAAAATATCTTCGAAAAAAACGGAGTGAGCTATAATTCATTTATAGAAAAGTCTAAAGTTAGATTAATGTGGAAAACATTGATTTATATTAAATATAAAAATCAACTTGGTGTGAATATGGTTGAGGTACAAAATGAAATTGAAAACATATTCCAAAATAAGAAAAAAAATTTAGAGTACGAGTTATCAGAAATAGAATTATACTATGAAAAGGATAAAATTGAAAATCTTCTAAAAAAAATTAATAAAACTATTGCTGAAGAAGGTTTTCAAAATGCTGCTAAGAAATTTAGCATTTCAAATTCAGCACAAAATGGAGGAAAAATAGGTTTATTTCCAGAAAATACATTGTCATCCATCTATCTTAATGAAATAAAAAAAATTAAGAAAGGAGAAATTACAAGGCCTATTAAAACCCCATCAGATTCTATTGTCATCTTAAAAATAGACGCAATAAATGAAGTAGAAGTAAAAAATCTAGATTTAGAAAAAGTTAAAGAGAAAATTATCCAAGGAAAAAAAGAAGAAAAATTAGAGTTATTTTCTAGATCACATTATTCAAATCTTGAAAATTCAACTTTTATTAAATATCAATGAAGAAAAAAATTGCAATAGTTTCAGGTGAACCTCTTAGCGTTAATTCTGAAATAATAGCCAAATCATGGAAAAAAATAAAAAAAATTTACAGGAAAAAAATATTTATAATTGGAAACTATTCATTAATAAAGGAACAACTCAAAAGACTAAAAATTAAAATTCCAGTTATTAAGATTAATTCTATAAAAAAAATTAATTCTTCTGCAGGTCTTCAGATACTAGATGTTCCCTTGGGTCTAAGCAAATCTAAATATGTCTTAAAATGCATAGATGTAGCCCATGATTTTGCTATAAAGAAAAAAATAACAGGCTTTATAAATTGTCCTATTGATAAAAAAATATTTCGATCAAAAAATTTAGGTGTAACCGAATATTTAGCTAAAAAAAATAATCTAAAAAATTCTGAAGTGATGATGATTTACAATAAAAATCTTGCAGTTGTGCCTGTTCTGACTCATGTTCCAATCAAACATGTTGCAAAAAAACTAAAATCAAAGTTAATTGAAAAAAAAATTATAACAGTAAATAATTTTTACAAAAAATTTTTAAGTAAAAAACCAAAGATCGCTGTATTAGGCCTAAATCCACATAATTCTGAATTTTCTCCATTGTCTGAAGAAAATAAAATTATAATACCTTCAATAAAAAAATTAAGAAAAAAATATAAAATAATAGGACCTTTTTCTGCAGATACTATTTTTTTGAATAAGAAAAAATATATGTATGACGTTGTGATCGGTATGTATCATGATCAAGTTTTGGCCCCTTTTAAAACTATGTACAATTTTGACGCTATAAACATCACTTTGGGTTTAAAATATATTAGAATTTCTCCCGACCATGGCATTGCCAAAGATATAATAGGTTTAAATAAAGCCAGCCCTCTTAGCCTTATCAGATCGATTGAATTTATTCTCAAAATTTAAAATGATACAGGCAAAAAAATCTTTAGGACAAAATTTTCTTATTGATCAAAATGTAATAAAAAAAATAACAGCACTTGTTAAAATAAAAGAAAATAATATTTTAGAAATAGGTTCAGGCACAGGAAATTTGACTAATGAAATAATTAAAAATGAACCAAGTAATTTTATACTTTTAGAAAAAGATTTTGCCTTATACAAAATATTGAAAAAAAAATTTAATTTTCAAAAGGATTTAGAAATTTTAAATAAAGATATTTTAGATTTTGAATTAGAAAATGTATTAAAGAAAAATACTATAATTTTTGGTAATTTGCCTTACAATATTTCAACACAAATTTTAGTAAAATTAATCAAGTTTAAAAAATGGCCACCTAGATATAATAGATTAATACTAATGTTCCAAAAAGAAGTAGCAGAAAGAATTTTAGCAAAATCTAACTCACCAAAATATGGAAGACTCACTGTAATATCAAATTGGAGATTAAAAATTGTAGACTATTTTAATATTTCTAAAAATTGCTTTTATCCAAAACCCAAAGTTGATTCGACTGTTTTAGTTTTTAAACCAACAACAAATAAAATATATAAAATAAAAGATATAAATAGCTTAGAAAAAGTTACTCAAACTTTCTTTTCTGGTAGAAGAAAAATGATAAATAAAAGCTTTAATAAACTATTTTATAATTCTCATCTATTTGCAAATAAACTAAATATAGATTTATCTAAGCGACCAAGTCAGATTAATAAAGAAAATTATTACAAAATAGCAGAATGCTATGAAAAGTATGGCAGAGTTGTTAAATAAAAATTTACTTTGATAATCTGTTTTTTTCAGAAATGATTATTTCTTCAACTTTTTTAAAGCAAATTTCAAGATTGTCGTTAACTACTACAAAATCATAATCTTTTTGATGAGCTAGGTCATTTTCGTACGATCTTAATCTTTCAGAAACAATTTCTGGTTTATCTTGATTCCTTTGAATTAATCTGCTTTTTAATTCTTCTTTACTTGGAGGCAATATAAATATTTTTGTTAATTTGAGTTCTTTGTGTTTAGACAGCTGTTGAGTTCCTTGCCAATCTATATCAAATAAAATATCATTTTTGTTTTTTAATAAATCAAGAACAGATTTTTTAGAAGTTCCATAATAATTACCAAAAATCTTTGCATGTTCATAAAATTCATTATCATTAACTTTATTTAGAAATCGCTCTTTTGTTAAAAAAAAATAGTCAATACCTTCAATCTCGTTTGGCCTTGGTTTTCTAGTAGTGTGTGATACTGAAATTTTAAAATTATGATGTTTCTGCTGAATTTTCTTGCTTATAGTTGTTTTACCTGCACCAGAAGGAGATGAGAGTATAACCATAATACTATCATCTTTGTTTTTCATTTACAGGCCTATACAGATAGCTTAAATTATTGAGAAGATTTGCTCTCAATAAATTTAATCGCATCGCCAACAGTAAGAATTTTTTCTGCTTCACTGTCAGAAATTTCGGATCCAAATTCTTCCTCGAATGCCATAACTAATTCGACCGTATCCAGACTGTCTGCTCCAAGATCGTCTATAAAATTAGCTTGATCAGTGACCTTCTCTTCTTCCACGCCTAGATGGTCTGCAACTATCTTTTTAACTTTTGCTGTTATATTTTCTTTTGACATTTAATTCCTATTTTCGATTGTTATGATTAATTTTCTTATTAAATTATTCGTTATGATTGTCAAGCCATATACATTCCGCCATTAACATGTATTGTTTCACCAGTTATATATGATGATGATTCCGAGGATAAAAAAGCTACACAGTTAGACACATCCTCCCCTGTCCCCAATCTCCCCATCGGAATCCTAGAGGTTAAAAATAACCTTACTTTTTCAGCTATATTTTTTGTCATAGAAGTCTCGATAAATCCTGGAGAAACACAATTAATTGTTATATTTTTTTTTGCATACTCAATGGCAAGGCTTTTTGACATTCCTATAATTCCTGCTTTTGAAGCTGAATAGTTAGCCTGGCCTAAATTACCTGAGTGACCTACTATTGAAGTAATATTTATAATTCTCCCAAATTTATTTTTTAGCATTTTTTTTATTGAATGTTTTGACAGTAAAAAAGTGGAAGTCAAATTGACATCTATTACTTTTTTCCATTCCTCATTTTTCATTCTTAAAGAAAGGTTGTCAATATTTACTCCGGCATTATTTATTAGTATGTCTAACCCTCCTAACTCTAATGAAACATTTTCAATAAATTCTTCAATTCTTGAGTGATCAGATATGTCAAATTTTTTTACTAAAACTTTTGGAAATTTTTTTTTTATGTTATCTAGCTTTTCAGTCTTAGTACCTGTTGCTAAAATTGTACCTTCAAGATCGATAAATTTTTTAACAATAGAGCTCCCTATGCCTCCTGTTGCGCCTGTGATTAAAATTTTTTTATTTTTAAAATTCATTTTATATTATTCTTAATATCTTCAATAGAATTGATGCTACTGGCTTTAGCATCTCTTATAATTCTTTTAACCAAACCTGACAAGACTTTTCCAGGTCCAATTTCAATAAATTCGCGAATACCATTGTTTGACATGTTTATAATACTTTCTCTCCATCTAACTTTTGTATAAATTTGTTCAACTAGCAATTTTTTAATTTTTTTTGGATCATTTTCAGGTAGTGCTGTTACATTGCTAATAATTTCAAAATTTAACTTTTCAAAATTAACTGGTTCTATTTTTTCTTTCATTTTCTCTGCAGCTCCTTTCATTAAAGAACAATGGAAGGGAGCACTTACTGGAAGTAAAATAGCTTTTTTCTTATTTTTACTTAAAATATTTTGTAAATTTGTAATTGACTCTATATTTCCACTAACAATTGTTTGGCCGTTTGCATTATCATTAGCAACTTCACATATTCCTTTTTCTTTAATTTTAGCTATGAATTGATTTATCTCATCTATTTGTGATCCTAGTATTGCTAACATTGCTCCTTTTCCAACTGGAACTGCTTCTTGCATTGCTTTACCTCTTTCATGAAGCAAATATAAAGCGTCTTGAAATTTTAATGACCCTGAACATACTAAGGCGCTATATTCTCCAAGTGAGTGACCAGCATAATATTTAAAATTATCTAATTTTAGACCAAAATCTTTTTTAAGAACATTGTATATAGCGCAAGTAACAGTTAAAATTGCAGGTTGAGTATTTTGGGTTAATTTTAACTCCTTTTCAGGACCTTCTAAAATTATTTTAGATATTTTAAAATTTAAATTTTCATCAGCTTCTAAAAAAATCTTTCTGGCTGTATCAAAATTTTTATAAAATTCTAGACCCATGCCTATTGATTGCGAACCTTGACCTGGGAATAATAAAGCTTTCATCAATAAAACTGTTTCCTAATATATTATTACTATTGAAATGAACCTTTTATAATAGTATAAAACCGTTCTTTAATATAAAGAAAATAAACAGGTATTGATAGTAAAATGAATTTTTACGAACACACTTTAGTAGCAAAACAAGATCTTTCTTCAGCAGAGATTGATAAAGTACAAGCAAAATATAATGATATAATCAATAGTTCATCAGGCAAAGTTGTTAAAGTCGAAAAATGGGGTCTTTTAAATTTTGCCAGAAAAATTGATAATTATAATAAAGGTTTCTACATACATTATAAATTTGAAGGGAACTCACAAACATTAGAGGAAATTAAAAAAAGTATTAATATTGATAGTTCTGTTGTTAGACATTTAACAGTAAAATATAAAAAATTAGATTTAAAAAAAGAATATTTTAACAAAAACAAAGAGGAAAAAAGCAGTGAAAAGAAAAAATAGAAAATTTAATAAAAAAGCCCAGAATCCATTAAATAAGCTTAGTTTATTTCAAAAATCTGACACAAAATTTGGCAGAAAATGTCCTCTGTCTTCAAAAGATGCTCCAATTATAGATTATAAAAATATCAATCTTCTAAAAAAATATGTATCAGATACAAATAAAATTTTACCATCACGCATTACTTCGGTTTCCCAGGGGAAACAAAGAAAATTAAACAACGAAATTAAAAAAGCCAAAATTTTAGGCCTTATATAATTATGGAAGTAATATTATTAGAAAATATAATAAAGCTTGGAAAAATTGGAGATTTGGTCAAAGTCAAAAATGGCTATGGAAGAAATTTTTTACTTAAAGAAGGCAAGGCTTTAAGGGCTAACAAAGAAAATATAGATTTAGTTAATAAAAAAAAAGATGAGTTAAATAAAAAAAATAACGAAGTTAAATTAGGATTCATAAAAATTGCAAAAGAAATAAAAAATAAAACTTTAAAATTCACCAAAGAAGCAAAAGATAACGGTGAATTATATGGTTCAATAAAACCTAAAGAAGTTTCCAGTGCTTTTATAGATAAACTTAAAGTTGAAATAAACCCTTCGCAAATTGATTTGAAGCAAGAAATCAATAAAATTGGAAATTACAAAATAAACATAAACCTTCATTCTGAAGTATCAGCTGTTGTAACGCTCGAAGTTGAAAAAATAGACGCTGTTTAAATTTGATCATATCCTAATAATAGTATTTTTCCACAGGTTGAAAAAAAGGTTTATAACTTTTAACTATCTATTCATAGTTCTTTAATTAAAATTAAAAAGTGGAAAAAATCAAAATTAACATTGCTAGTCCTGAAGAAAAAAAAATACCCTCTAACTTAGAAGCAGAACAAGCTTTAATAGGCTCTGTATTAGAAAATAATGACATAATTGATGAAATATCTAACATAGTAAATTCTCATAAGTTTTTTGATCCTGCTCATAAAAAAATTTATGAAGTAATTGAAACTTTAAATAACAAAGGAATGATAGCTAACCCTATAACTCTAAAAAATTATTTTGAAACAAATAATAGTTTAACAGAAGTTGGGGGTGTTGATTATTTAGTTAAGCTAACTAGATTTTCTTCTTCTGTAAAACAATCTATTGATTATGCTAAAATAATACATGAAATGTATGTTAGAAGAGAATTAATATCAATTTCAGAAAACGTTTCAGAAGAATCGAGAGATGATGAACTTAAAAAAACTGGAGAAAATATAATTGAAGATGCAGAAAAATCTCTTTTTGATTTAGCTGAAAGAGGTAATTTTTCACAATCTTTTTTAAAATTTAATCAAGCACTTGATCAAACAATTGAGATGGCGACGCTTGCTAGACAAAATGATCAAGGAATTGTAGGTGTTCCAACTGGATTAACAGATTTAGATGAAAAATTAGGAGGTTTGCATAAATCTGATTTGGTAATAATTGCTGGAAGACCATCAATGGGTAAAACAGCTTTGGCTACCAATATAGCGTATCATGCTGCAAAAAAGATTCATGAAAATAATGAAAAATCTTCTGTAGCATTTTTTTCTCTTGAAATGTCTTCAGAACAATTATCAACAAGAATTCTATCCGAACAGGCAAAAATAAAATCTAACGATATTAGAAGAGGAAAAGCTACAGAAGAAGAGTTGAATAGATACATTGAAACTTCTAGAAATATTTATGAATTGCCCCTTTACATAGATGAAACACCCGCTATAGCAATTTCTACGTTAAGTAATAGGGCAAGAAGAATAAAAAGATTGTTTGGTTTAAGCTTAATAGTTGTAGATTATATACAGTTAATGAAAACGAATTCAATAAAGTTTGAAGGAAGAGTTCAAGAAATATCTGAAATAACACAAGGTTTAAAAGCTTTAGCAAAAGAATTATCTGTTCCTGTTTTAGCGCTATCTCAATTATCCAGAGCGGTTGAACAAAGAGATGACAAGATACCTCAACTGTCTGATCTTAGAGAATCGGGTTCTATAGAACAGGATGCTGATGTAGTTATGTTTGTTTATAGAGAAGAATATTACTTAGAAAAAAAACAACCTAAGTTAGGTTCTATTGAACACGCTGAGTGGCAGTCTAAAATGAACGATATAACTGGACTTGCAGATATTATAATTGGAAAACAAAGGCATGGCCCTACTGGAAATGTTCATGTGGAATTTGAGGGCATATATACTAAATTTAAAGATCGAACCAAAAATTAGTCTAAATTTTAAACTTTAGTTATTTAAAATATAAGATATATCTAAATTAAGTAATGCTTTCCGCTATTTATAAAAAAACAATAATTGATTACCCTAAAATCTCTCTGTCTTTAATAATAATATTATTGTTGTTTTCTTTTTATTTTTCTAAAGATTTTAAACTAGATGCGTCTTCGGATGCATTGTTGCTAGAAGGAGATAAAGATTTAAAATATTTAAGAGAAGTAAATGAAAGATATGGTTCTAAAGACTATTTGGTTCTAACTTATACTCCTATTTCAAGTTTTGATGACGAAGAAACTATTATTAATCTTCAGTTTCTCAAATCAAAAATAGAAAAACTATCATGGGTTGAAAATGTGACAACTGTAATTGATGTGCCTTTACTAAAAAGTACTGATGAGTCTTTAATGGATAGACTAAAAAATTATAAAACCTTGTCTCATCCAGACATTGATAAAAAAAGAGGTTTTCAAGAAATTCTAGATAGTCCTATATACAAAGATTATGTGATCAGTAAAGATGGAAAAACATCTGGTATTGTTGTTTATCTAAAACAAGATAAAAAACTTGAGGAATATATTAAAATTAAAAATAATTATTTTAATCGTTCTTTAGAGGGAAATTTAACAAGCAAGGAAAAAGAAGAATATAATTTATTTTTAGAAGAATATGAAAAATATAGAAATTTATACAATCAAAAAAATCATCAAAATATAAAAGAGATTAGAGAAGTTATTAGTAAATACTCTGAAAATGCTAAAATACATTTAGGCGGAATTCCTATGATCGCTGATGATATGATGTCGTATATTAAAAATGACATAATTGTTTTTGGTATTGGGGTATTTTTATTTATTGTAGCCACTTTGTGGTTCGTGTTTCGAAATATAAGATGGGTGATAATGCCTCTTCTTGGCTGTTCAGCCTCAGTAATTATTATGACTGGTTTATTAGGATTAGTAGGATGGAAAGTTACCGTTATATCATCAAACTTTATTGCCTTAATGCTTATACTTAATATGGCAATGAATATTCATTTAACTGTAAGATTTTTACAATTAAAAAAAGAATTTTCTCATCTTAACAACAAAGAGGCTATTTTAGAAACGTGTAAAAAAATGTTTATGCCAATCCTTTACACAGTCCTAACAACAGTATGTGCTTTCTTGTCTTTAATATTTAGTGGTATTAAACCTATTATTGATTTTGGCTGGATGATGACAATGGGGCTTATTGTTTCAATTACTGTTACCTTCTCTTTGCTTCCTTCGATGTTAAGTATTTTTACAAACGATGAAAGTATTGAGATCAAAGATACAGAAAAGTCTAAAATCACCTCTGTGCTTAGCAATTTTTCAAAAAAAAATACAAACCTCATTTTTGCTTCAACTTTTTTAGTAATAGTTTTAAGTATTTTTGGAATATCAAAACTAGAGGTAGAAAATAGTTTTATAAATTATTTTGATAAAAAAACAGAAATTTATAAAGGCATGAAAAAAATAGACGATCAATTAGGTGGGACTACTCCTTTGGATGTAATTATAAAGTTTCCAGTAAAAGAACAGAAGAAATCAGAAGATGATGCGCTAGACTGGGACGAAGATGAAAAAAAAGAAGATAGCTCAAACTATTGGTTTACAAGAAATAAAATAGATAGAATATTAAAAGTTCACGACTATCTTGACTCATTGCCAGAAATTGGAAAAGTCTTGTCTTTTGGTTCTATAATAAGAGTTGCAGAGGATCTTAATGGAAAAGAACTACAAAGTTTAGAAATAGCAGTATTGTACAGCAAAATACCAGATGAAATCAAAAAGGAAATTATCACCCCCTATATATCTGTAAAAGATAATGAAGCTAGAATTAGCGTTAGAGTAAAAGATTCTCTAGAAAATTTAAGGAGAAATGACTTAATAAACAAAATTCAAACTGAATTAAATTCTAAACTAGGTATAAATTCAGAAGAGTACAAATTAGCAGGAGTTCTAATTTTATTTAACAATCTTTTACAAAGTTTATTTAAATCTCAAATCCTTACTTTAGGTATTGTTATGTTAGGAATATCAATTATGTTTTTTGTTCTTTTTAGAAATTTTTTATTATCAATCATAGGTGTTGTTCCAAACTTCATGGCAGCCTTCTTCATATTGGGGATTATAGGTATCATGGGTATTCCTCTGGATATGATGACAATTACAATAGCAGCAATCACAATAGGTATAGCTGTGGATAATAGTATTCACTACATTTATAGGTTTAAAGAAGAATTTGAAAAAAACAAAAATTATATATCAACTATTGATCGATGCCATAGTACGGTAGGTATTGCAATATTAAACACTTCTACAACAATCGTATTTGGTTTTTCAATATTAGTTCTGTCAAACTTTATTCCAACCATATATTTTGGTATTTTTACTGGAATTGCAATGTTGCTTGCTTTGATTTCTGTTTTAACTCTTCTGCCAAAACTAATCTTAATATTAAAACCTTTTGGAAATGAATAATGTTCATGAATTTATAAAAGAGTTAACACTGTTTGATTTAACTTTTGTTGTTATAATGGCTTATAGCATTATTCAATGTTTTATTAAGGGTTTTTCTCTTAGTTTTATTTCATTTTTAAAATGGATATTATCTTTGGTCATAACAATAATAATAGTCCCTAAACTTCAACCTTGGGTTAGTGAATATATTGAATCGGAGTTTGTTAATAATATTGGTCTAGGTATTTTTATCTTCATAGTATCTTTATTTCTTCTTGTAATCATAGGTAAATCTATAGGTAAAGCTGTTACGTGGACCGGGCTTGGGTCTGTTGATAAAACTTTTGGTTTACTATTTGGAATATTTAAAGGCTATATAGTCTCTGTGTGTATTTTTTCTATTTTAAATTGGTTTTATCCATATCAAAATTGGGGTATATCAGTTGAAGATGCTTTTTCTTTCAAATTTATAAAGAAAGGTAACGAAGTACTAATTGAAGAATTTCCTAATAATGAAGATTTTTTAGACACAAAAGAAAAAATTGAAAAAATTTAAGCTAGATAAATTAAAAGAAGAATGTGGTATTTTTGGAATATCAAATCACTCTGATGCTTCAGCAATGGTAGCGCTAGGGCTGCATGCCTTGCAGCACCGTGGTCAAGAAGGATGCGGTATAGTTTCTTTTGATGGAAAAAATTTTCATTCTGAAAAAAGACAAGGCTTAGTCGGAGACCATTTCACAAAAGGAAATGCTATAGAAAAATTACCAGGAAATTTTGCCATAGGACACAATCGTTATTCTACAACTGGAGAAACATCTCTAAGAAACATACAACCTTTTTTTGCAGATTTATTTGGTGGTGGCTTGAGTATTTCACATAATGGAAATTTAACTAATGCAATTTTATTGAGAGAAGACTTGGTTAAAGAAGGAGCAATATTCAGAACTACAAGTGATACAGAAACTATTGTTCAATTAATTGCAAAATCAAAAAGAGATAGTATCATTGATAAAATAATAGACTCTCTTTTTAAAATTCAAGGAGCTTACTCTTTGGTAATAATGACGAATAAAAAAATGATTGGTATAAGGGATCCTTTTGGTATTAGACCTTTAGTAATTGGAAAATTAAAAGATTCATATATTTTTTCATCTGAAACTTGTGCTCTTGATTTGATTGGTGCAAAATACATCCGAGAGGTTGAAAACGGTGAAATAGTTTCAATTGAGAATAAGAAACTGACCAGCATAAAACCTTTTCCTAAACAAAAAGCAAGACCTTGTGTTTTTGAGTATATTTACTTTGCTAGGCCAGATAGCGTGATTAATGATAGATGTGCTTATGAATATAGAAAAAGTTTAGGAGAAGAACTAGCAAAAGAATCAAATATTGAAGCAGATTTAGTTATACCTATGCCGGACTCAGGTGTTCCTGCAGCAATAGGATATGCTCAATATACTAAAAAAAAATTTGAATTGGGTCTAATTAGAAATCACTATGTTGGAAGAACCTTCATAGAACCTTCCCAAAGTATTAGAAGTTTTGGAGTTAAATTAAAATTAAATTCAACAAAAACAATGCTTAAAGATAAATCTATAATCTTAGTAGACGACTCTCTAGTACGAGGTACAACATGCCACAAAGTTGTTAAAATGCTTCGTGATGCTGGTGCGAAAAAGATTCATGTTAGAATTGCATGTCCAGAAATTATTTATCCAGATTTTTATGGTATTGACATGCCAACAAAACAAGAACTTCTAGCCTATAAAAAAAATAATCAGGAAATGTGCAATTATATAAATGCAAATTCATTAAGATTTTTAAGTCTTCAAGGGTTATATAAGGCCCTTGGTTACGGAAAAAGAAATAATGATTATCCTCAGTTAAGTGATCATTATTTTACAGGTGACTATCCAGTTAAACCCTCAGATATCTTAGGAGAAGGAAAAATAACTCAACTCTCGTTACTGAGCGGCAAGTCAAATAATTAATTATTCGTATTTTAATATTCTATAGTTTTTATCAAAGAAATACATGCTGCCATTTGCAAAAACAGGTCCAACTTTCAAACCTGGTTTTAAAATTTTTTCTATAGAGTCAATTAATCCGGTTCTATAGTCAAAAGATAGCAAATAACCTTCCGAAGAAAACAAAAGTATTTGATCGTTTGCTATTACTAGATTTAATATTTTTCTAATTTTAGTAAAAGATTTTTTTTCCTTTAAAGTTTTAATTTGATTAAATATATTTTTGGACCAAAGAATCTGACCTGTATTGAGATTTAAACAAACTAAGAAGTTATTTTTTGTTAATAAAAAAACGTTATTTTTATTCAATATTGTCTTTGTTTGTGTAGGTATTTTTTTTTTCCAGATCGTTGAACCTGATGAGGAGTCAAAATTAAATATGGAATTTCCTCTAGAAAATACAATGCTAGTTTTTCCTATAACAGGTGTTGAACTTGAAAATAACTCAGGATCAGTACTCGAGATACTTTGCTTTGTATTTAAAAACCAGTTAATTTTCCTGCTTAAATAATTAATTGAGTATAGTTCGCCGCTAGTATTTAAAAAGATTACACTGTTATTATTTTGATCTATTGATACATTATTAATAAAATTAGACTTCAAATGAGTTAAGCTGGTAGCAAATGTCCAGATTTTATCACCGCTATGCTTGTCTAAACAGTAAATCGTATTATCTTGATTCGATAAAAATATTTTATTATCAATTATTTTAATGTTTGATCTGAAAGGAATGCCAAAATTTTTTGCCCAAAGTAATTTTCCTGTATCAATTTCAATAACATATAAATAACCTAAGTTATCAGAAGCATAAATATTTCCATTATCTATCAACAAATAAATTTGTTTTTTATATTTTTTAAATTTTTTTTTATAAAAGTTATATTCAAGTATTTTTTTTTTTTGCAATAATGAATAGACATATATGCTTCCTTTGTTATCAAAAGAAATTATATTATCATTATAAACTAAAAGACTCGCATTGGCAGAAGGTCCAGATAGTTTGGAACTTTTAAATTCTAGGTATTTCTCATTTTTATAATAAATATTAGGAGTGTTGTTATCTAAACCAAAATATTTATCTTTCCAATTTATATTTTTTAAAGGTTTTTCAATTTCAATTTTAGTTTTAACATCAACTTCTTTTTCTACTTCAAGTATCTTATCTTTTAAAAAAACATCCTCAAGTTTAGAGTCCTTTTTTTTTACAATTTTTTCTAATTTAGAAGCATCTTTCCAAATACCTGTTTTGTTATCAAAAGAACAGTTAGAAGAAATTAAAAAAAAGATTAAAAAAACAATTATCTTTTTCATTAAAATTAATTTTTGTTTTTCTCTTTTTGAAGTTTAAAATAATATTCTGCTTTTAAAGAGTCTCCTGTACTAAGAAAATAATTACCTAGAATATTTATAGCATTTGAACGCCATACTGAATCTGAATTAACAATCGGATTTAATAATTCTAAAATTTTTTGTTCATCGCTATAGTTTGAGATAAATATAGCTTTTTTGATTTTAATTAAATTGATATTTTCTTTATCTATTTTTTTAATTGAGATTACTTTATCAAATAATTCAATTATTTCTTCATTAGTTTTTTCTAGTTTGCTATCTATAATTAAATACAAAGAAAGAGGTGAATAAAATTTATGTTTTTTTTCTACTATTTGTTTTAAAAGAGTAAAACCTTCATTTTTTTTTTCATTTTGAATCAAAATTTTAGCTTTATTAAATTCTTGAGAAATTAAAATATTTTTTTTTTCTTCTCTTTTATTAATAAGGAAAAATGAAATCAAAACAAAGATTATGATAAATAGTAATAATAAAAGTTTTTTTGAATTTTCCTTAATCTTGGAAAGAATTAATTTAACTTTATCTTTCTCCTCTAATATTTCATTGCTCATATAATAAATAGCTATTAAAATTTATTTGATTATTCAAGCCCAATCGTACTTTATAGTTTTATTGTTTTGACAAAGATTCTAACTTTTTTGACAACTCTTTTTTTGATGAGCAAAATTTTTCACAAACCACACCCAATGTGTTTAATAATTCTTTTGCTTTAGAAAAATTTGACTTTTTGATGTTTAAATCTACTAAAAGATAAATAGCTTCTTCATTTTTTGGATTTAATAAGATAACAGTATTTAAATTGGTTTCTTCTAAAGATTTTTTTCCTTTCTTGTTGAAAATCTTAGCTAAATATAAGTATGAATTTTCATTTTTTGGATTAAATACAATATCTTTCTCAAATTTAAACTTTGAGTCTTCGTATTTTTTAAGTTCAAAAAGTTTTTTTCCTTCCTGAAAATAAACATCTTCTGCTAAAAGAATTTTTGAAAAAAACAAACAAAAAAATATTGTTATAAAATTTATAAATAATTTAATTAATTTCATTTGATCTTATATACAATTTTAAAATTTTATAAAACTGTTAATCCTGAACAGTACATATATATTTCTTTTGATTCACTTCTACTAGCTTTAGGCTTGTAAAATTCAATTTTGTTGAACTTTTTCTTAGCTAGTTTTTTTACTTCTAAAAATTCTTCTCCCATAAAAAGTTTTGATACTAATACCCCTTTTTCTTTTAAGATTTTAGTGGAAAAATCAATTACTTCTGTGCATAAAAGATTGGTTCTAATACAATCCAAATTCTTGCTGCCAGTAGTGTCCGCAGCCATGTCAGATATTATAACATCTATTTTTCCTTGAAATAATTTACGTATTTTATCTTTTAATTTTTCTTCTAAAAAATCATCTTTAAAAAAAATTACATCATTTATTTTTTCCATAGGTTTTTTGTCTATGGCCACAATTTTTCCATTTTTTATAATAGATGATGCAACTTGAGACCACCCTCCAGGACTAGAGCCTATGTCTAATAATTTGCTGTTTTTCATAATAAATCTAAATTTATTATGCAACTCTAAAAGCTTGAATGCTGACCTTGATCTATAACCTAATATTTTTGATTTTTTATAAAATGGATCTCTATGTTGCTTTATTATCCAGCTTTTTGAACTTCGGTTTTTTTTCATTACAAAATGTCTTCATGCTCATCCTCAAATGAAGTTTTGTTAGAACTGTTTTTTTTATAAAATAAAATACTTAAAGGAATTAAAAAAAAATATCCCAGGCCCATAAACAGAAGTGTCTCGAAAGTAAAAAATATTAAAGAAATACAAGTAATTCCTATACCTAAAAATAGAAATATTGTTAGTTTCCTAGCTATTTTAATTTTTTTAAAAGAGAAAGTTGGAACTTTACTTATCAATAAGATTGAAACAAAAATGGCTAAATAGGGTGTTATACTCTTAACTTCAAAACCAATTTCAAAATTGGACAATTCATAAATTAAGGGTAATAAAACCAATCCTGCTCCTGCTGGAGAAGGAACTCCTTCAAAAAAATTAGTTCTCCATTGTTCTTGTTCACTAATCTTTGTTAAATTAAATCTAGCAAGTCTGAGAACGCAACAAACAGAAAATATAAGTGTAATAGCCCAACCAATTTTTCCATAATTATTTAGTTCCCAAAAATATAGAATAAATGCTGGGGCTATTCCAAAACTTACAAAATCTGTTAAAGAATCAAGCTCTTTACCAAATTCTGAGGTTCCGTCTATTAATCTTGCAACTCTACCATCAAGTCCATCTAACAAGGCAGCAAATAAAAGCAAGATTACTGCTAAAGAATAATTTTGATCTAAAGAAAATTTTATTGAACTAATTCCTAAACAAACTCCTACTAGAGTTAATATGCTTGGTAAAAGATATCTTGATCTTTTTGTAGAAACAATTTTAAAAGTTTTTTTTTCTTGCATTTAATCCTCTGTTATTAAACTTTCTCCAGCTATAACAGTTTGACCTGCTTTTACTAAAAGCTTTCTATTACTAAAATAAATATCAACTCTACTACCAAATCTAATCATGCCTATCTTATCTCCTTGATTTAATACTTGTTCTTTTTTAACTTCACATACTATTCTTCTAGCAATTAAACCTGCAATTTGAACTATGATAATATCATCTCCTTTGTTTTTTGTCTTTATCTTATAATAATTTCTCTCATTTTCTTCGCTGGCTTTATCCAAAGATGCATTTAAAAATTTTCCTGGCTTATAAAAAATATCTTCAACAGTTCCAGATGCTGGTGTTCTGTTAACATGGCAATCAAAAACATTCATAAAAATACTTATTCTAGTATAAGATTTGTTTTCTAAACCTAATTCTTTTGGACCTGGAACCTCAGAAATATGAGAAATCACTCCATCAGCTGGACTAACAAGAAATCTATCGTCTTTAATTGATATTCTTTCGGGATCTCTAAAAAAATAATAAACCCATATCGTTATAACAAAAAGTATTAAACCAAGCCCTTTAGATATCAATAAGCCAAAAAAAGTGATAATAATAGCTATAGCTAAAAACTTATGACCTTCCTTATGAATTTTTGGAAAAATGTTATTAATCATATTATTAAGTTTGATAATTTTTCATTAATATGTATAAAAAATTCACTTAATCAATTTATAT
>MDSW01102237.1_pt1 | contig 32598 bp, 35 predicted proteins | sample 811171 | NCBI WGS metagenome assembly MDSW01 (sample SAMN05326641, study PRJNA326480) | marine metagenome | isolation source: seawater | place: Atlantic Ocean: North West | collected 2012 | reverse complement strand
CGAATGGCAGTGCCGCCGGTTTCAGGATCGGCAACGGGTTCGATGTGCATCGGCTGGGGCCCGGCGATCACGTGACGTTGTGTGGCGTGGTGATTGCGCACGACCGGGCGCTGGTCGGCCATTCGGACGCCGATGTCGGCCTGCATGCGATCTGCGACGCGATCTTCGGTGCGCTCGGCGACGGCGATATCGGCAGTCACTTCCCGCCGAGCGACGAACAGTGGCGCGGCGCATCTTCGGACCGGTTCCTGAGCTACGCCTGCGAACGCATGCGGGACCGGGGATTGGGGATCGCGAACATCGATATCACCCTGATCTGCGAGCGCCCGAAGATCGGACCGCATCGTGACACCATGCGCGCCCGGATAGCAGAGATCGTTGAAACTGAACTTTCACGTGTGTCCGTCAAGGCGACGACGACCGAGAAGCTCGGCTTCACGGGCCGTGGCGAAGGGATCGCGGCACAGGCGTCAGTATTGCTGATACCGGAAAATTGATCATTCTGTTGCGTTGACCCAACCGCACGATCGGTTACATTTTTATGCTTCGGGGTGGGGAGAGTCCGGGCGGCCCACGGCGCCCAGGGAAATGCGCGTCGCATGAACGATAATAGACACACGTTTGACCAGGTGGATGTGTTGTTGGTCGATACCGACCTCAACGCGCGCCAAGGGGTGCGGACGATCCTTTCGAACAACGGTTTTTCTGGTGTCACGCTCGGCACCGACCTGGCCAAGGTGCGCGATGCGGTCAATTCCCGTATGCCGGACCTTCTGTTGTGCGGCACCGAGTTCCCCGACGGCAAGGTCACCGACATGATCCGCGACATCCGCCAGAACCGGATCGGCAACAACCCGTTCATGCCGATCATCGTTCTATTGTCCGAGCCGACGCCCGCGTTGGTGCAGGAAATCATCACTGCCGGCGCCGACGACGTGGTGATGAAGCCGGTCTCGACCAAGGCGCTGCTGGACCGTATCCACACCCAGATCCATCGGCGCAAACCCTACATCGTTCAGGAAGAATACCTCGGCCCGGCGCGCAAAGGGGACGATACGTCGCGCGCCATCGAGCCGCCGAACCCGCTGCACGCCAAGGCGACGGGCGGTCAGGTCCGCTTTCACGAGATCGAGCGCGCCATCGACAACGCCTTGATGGAAGTGCGTAACCGCAAGCTCGAGAACACCGGCCCGGAAATCGCCGCAATGGTCGGCCGCATCGTGCCGATGATCGACAACAAGCCGAAGGTGTCGCAAACCGCGCTCGGCGGTTTGCATATGCTGATCGATATGAACAACGACCTGATCAAACGTCTCGCCGGTACCAAGTACGATCATGTTTCTGAGCTCAGCAAGGCGATGGTTGCCGTCGCCCAGCGTCTTTGCGACCGGGCCGAAGAGACGCCGGACCAGACCCAGGTCAAGCTGTTGAAGCCGCTGTCGCAGGCGATTCAGGCGGGCTTTTCAGGCGGGATCAACTCGGTCGATGCGGCGAAGCAGATCGTTCAGCGCATCGGCGTCAAATACGATTGATCTTCTGACGTCTTTTTATCAGCCGTCGCCGGCGCCCGTGGTTTCCGCCGCGATCCAATCCATGAACTGTTGGTTGCCGCCGACGATCGGGATCGCGACGACGCACGGGCAGTCGTAGGAATGCTCCATCTTGATAAGATCGGTGGCGGGATCGACGAGGGCGCGCTCGGTCTTGGCGACAAGAAGTGCTTCAGTGTCCTCCTGCACTTCGCCTTCCCAGCGGAAGATCGACGTCAGGCCGTCGATGACGTTGGCGCAGGCGGCGAGGTTCTCGTCGACCAGCGTGCGGCCGAGCGCAACGCCCTCCTCGCGGTTCGGTACCGTGATGTAAAGAATGACGGGTTCTGCCATGACAAGCTCCTCGTGGAATCTCCACCTTTGACGCAGGCGAAAAGTAACGTACGATACCCGCCTGACCAAGGAATGACGGCGAGAAAATACGCCGCACTTGGCGGGAGGTGGAGAAATGAGCAACGCGGATGGCGGTGTAGCGCCTGCAGCCAGCGTGCCGACAGGCGATGGCAAGAGCGCGCCGCAACCCAATGAGACGCAGCTCCGCTGGTTGCAGCGTGGTCTCGAACAGCCGGGCGGGAAATTGCCGCTGTTCGACCGGGTCGGTCAGAAAGTCAGCGAACAGACCGTGCGTAGCTGTATCCGGCAAGGCTGGGCCGAGCCCTGGTTCAATAACCCGATCAAACCCGACTGGCTTGTGTGTCGCCTGACCGAGAGTGGGCGCACGGTCGCGGCCGATGCGCCAAGCGTCGTGGATGACGACTGACGCACCGGCAATTTCGATCGATATGGTTGAACAGGAACCGGCCGCCCCGGCCATCAAATCGGTGCTGATCTGCATTAACCGGCGCTTTCACGGCGATCAGCCGTCGTGTGCCGCGCGCGGTTCGGAAGCGCTTGCCGATGCGCTCGAAGCCGGTGTCCGGGACCGTAATATCGACGTTAAGGTCGAGCGGATCAAATGTCTGGGTCAGTGCACAAAGGGGCCGAGTGTCCGCTTTGCACCCGGCGGCCGTTTTCATCTCGGCACCACGGACGCCGATATCCCGGCCCTTCTGGACGAACTTGAAGCGATATGCGGGACACGCGACGAGGATCCGGGACCGCCGCTTCATCTGCTCGGTTCCTAAAATTAGAACAAAACTTTTCGAAAATTGGCCCGAGTGTGACGTGTGTCACAGGCGTTACGGGAAGCGCCTGCCATAGTTTCTCTCGTAAGGATGGATTTCTTCACAGAATCCTCCCTTCCCTCAAGAGCACAAACTTTGGCCGGGCCTTCTTGGTCCGGCCATTCTCTTTTCCGGCCGATTAACCGTTGTCGGGTGAAGTATTTTCTTAAGGCATTGGCCCGATACTCATCACCATGCAGATTCGCCCGGCAGGGGTGTGCTCTGGTGTGTGAGTGAAAAGAGTATTCAGATCAGATAAATGCAGATTTTATCGGCCAGTAAGAATTGCGAAGTGATCACGCCGGATATGCAGATATCGACGGCTTTCAGAAGCTGCGTCGCGATATGGGACGACCTTTGTAACGGCGACGCCCTGCCCGTCTGGCAGATCGACAACCTGCTTCTCTTCCCGGCGCCTCTTGTGCCGTACGCCAACGTCACCCGCTGGGAGCCGACGATCAACGATTACCGGTTCCTGTTCTGGGGCAGTGGCCGTACCGATATGATGAAGTTCGATTATACGTCGAAGCCGCTTTCGGAATTGACGCCCGAAATCTACGCCGATCTCGTGCGCAGCGAATTGAACGAAGTCCTGAAAATCGCCAAGCCGATGCGGTCGAGCGCGCAGGTCCGTTTGAGCGACGGCTCGGAAAGTCAGGTCGACAAGATCAGGCTGCCGTTCCGTGACGGTGACGGCAACGTGAACGTCATCCTGTCGATCGACGACGTCCGCCAATTCCTGCAGCGGTACTACCTGTCCTGGGCCAGAGCTGAAACGGCCGCCCAATAACAAAGGTGGATTGGGAAGAATGGTCGGGAAGACAGGATTCGAACCTGCGACCCCTGCGCCCCCAGCACAGTGCTCTACCAGGCTGAGCTACTTCCCGACCGGTGTGCGCCGCATGTCTCATCAGGGGGCGGCGCGCGGCGGACTATAGTCGCCGTGTTCGCGGCATACAAATAAAAAGCGGCAGAAAAACGACCGCCCGAATGCAATTCCGTGCGTTGCCTTGAACTTGATTATGGGTGACGCCGTGAAGGTGGATAATTCAGGATGCGCTTTGCAGAAGCTGTTCGTGTAAACCCTTGAGTTCAGCAATGACGGCGCGGATTTCGCGCTCGGTCGTTTCGTTCCGGGCAGTGTTTCCGTCATTCCCGGTTTGCGGTGCGGGCGCAACGTCTTCGGTGATGGCGGCGCTGTCCTCGCCCAATGGGATATTGGCTTCGTTCTCCGCCACGAAATTTCGGACGCTGCCGCTCTGGCGCAGCAGTTTCTGAACGCCCTTGATGGTATAGCCGTCGACATACAGAAGATCACGGATACGACGAAGCAACTGCAGGTCGTCGGGACGGTAGTACCGGCGCCCGCCGCCGCGCTTCATCGGTTTCACCTGGGGGAACTTGGTTTCCCAGAACCGAAGCACGTGTTGCGGCAGGTCTAGCTCGTCGGCCACCTCGCTGATTGTGCGAAAGGCGCTTGCCGATTTTTCCGATTTGTCCGTGGTGCGGTCGTCTTGTGAGCTATCGCTCATCGGAAATCATCTCAAGCTTCAGCCACTTCACTTGGCTTGCGAATTTCATTGATACGGCTTTTCAGCACCTGTGAGGGCCGAAACACCAGCACCTTGCGGGGCAGGATCGGTACTTCCTCACCGGTCTTCGGATTTCGCCCGATCCGCTGGCCCTTTTCGCGAACCGAGAAACTGCCGAACGACGACACCTTGACGGTCTCACCGTTGACGAGTGCTTCGGCCATGTATTCGAGTACGCTCTCCAAAAGGTCGGCGGATTCGTTGCGGGATAACCCGATCTCTTGATAGACGGCTTCGCCCAGATCAGCTCGCGTTACGGTCTTGCCCGTCATGGCAACGCAGCCTCCCCCTTGTTGTCATTGTCGAAAGGGTATCCTTGACCGGGAAATCCGTCAATATCAAAGGGATGGCCGATTTTCGGAGATTAGTGTTTTTGGCGCTTGCCAGACACAATAAATTGCGTGGGATGCCATATCCCAGGGTGGCGTGGCGAAAAATGTGCGGGTTTTTTTAGGTCTTACCAGCGCACCAGTCCGGCGCCCCAGGTCAGGCCGCCACCCATCGCCTCGAGCAAGACAAGATCGCCGCGCTGGATGCGGCCGTCCTTGACCGCGGTGTCGAGCGCCAGCGGGATCGAGGCAGCCGAGGTGTTGGCGTGCTTCTCGACCGTCAGGACGACGCGGTCTTCGCTCATGCCGAGCTTCCTGGCCGTTGAATCGATGATGCGTTTGTTGGCCTGGTGCGGCACAAGCCAGTCGATATCGCTGCGCTCGAGGCCATTGGCTTCCAGCGCTTCGTCGACAATTGACGCCAGGTTGGTGACGGCATGGCGGAAAACCTCGCGGCCGTTCATGCGCACGTGGCCGACCGTCTGCGTTGTCGACGGCCCGCCGTCGACATAGAGGATGTCGTAGTTGGAGCCGTCGGAATGGATGTGCGTGGATAAAACGCCACGGCCCGAGTTGTGCCCCTTTCCGTTTCCGCCGGCGCCGGATTCTTCTTCGTCGCGGGCACGCATCACGACCGCGCCGGCACCGTCGCCGAACAGCACGCAGGTCGAGCGGTCGTTCCAGTCGAGAATGCGCGAGAACGTCTCGGCGCCGATCAACAACGCCGTCTTCGCCTGGCCGCACTTGATGAAGTTATCGGCGACCGCGAGGCCATAAACGAAGCCCGAGCAAACCGCCTGCACGTCGAACGCGGCGCCGTTGGTCATGCCGAGCCGGTGCTGCACCTTGGCCGCCGTCGACGGAAAGGTGTTGTCGGGCGTGGTCGTCGCACAGATCACGAGGTCGATTTCGGAGGCGTCGATCCCGGCATGCTCTAACGCGCGCTTGGCGGCGTTCAGGGCCAGATCGGACGTGTATTCCCCTTCCGCGGCGATGTGTCGCTGGCCGATGCCGCTGCGCGAGCGGATCCATTCGTCGGAGGTGTCGACGGTTTTGGCGAGTTCATCATTGGTGACACAGCGTTCCGGCAGGTAAGAGCCGCAGCCGAGAATTTCCGAACGTATTGTCATATTAGCTTGCAGCTGCCTCTGGCTTCTCGACATCGTCCGCGTCGCCGCCGATCTGGGCGTTGTCTCGGTCTTCCAGAAGCTGCGCACAGTCTTCCTTGATGCCTTCGTTGAAATTATTGCGGACCAGATTGACCGCGACGCCGATCGCATTGGCAAAACCGATCCCGTCGGTGCCGCCGTGGCTTTTGACGCAAATACCGTTGAGCCCGACGAACATGGCGCCGTTATACAGGCGCGGATCGAACTTTTTCTTGAACTGCAATAATGCCGGGCGCGCAATCAGGGCGCCGAGCTTGCCGAACACGGACGAGGTCAGCGCGCTTCGCAGGAAATGACCGAACATCGACGCCATGCCCTCGGCGGTCTTGAGCGCGACGTTGCCGGTGAAGCCGTCGGTGACGATCACGTCGACCGTCCCCTTGGCGATGTCGTCGCCTTCGACGAAACCATGAAAACGGATCGGCAAATTGGTCTGTTGCAACAATTCGGCTGCACCGCGTACCGCCTGGTTGCCCTTCATGTCTTCCGCGCCGACGTTGAGAATACCCACTCTCGGATGTTCGCAACCCAGTACGTTGCGGGCGAACACTTCACCCATCACGGCGAACTGCAACAGGTTGTCGGCATCGCATTCGATGTTGGCGCCGAGATCCAGCATCACGGTTTCGCGGCGCATGGTCGGGAAGTAGGTCGCAATCGCCGGCCGGTCGATACCGGGCAGCGTTTTAAGCACGAACTTCGCCATCGCCATCAAGGCGCCGGTGTTGCCGGCGGACACGACCGCGTCCGCTTCGCCATCGCCGACCGCGTTTATTGCGAGGCGCATACTCGACTGGCGGCCGGCGCGTAGCGCTACCGCGGGCTTATCACCACTGCCAATGACGTCCGGCGCATGACGCACTTCGGACGCAGCCATCGCCGCCGGCCTGCTTTGCAGGATGTCGTTCAGGCGCGTCTCGTCACCGTACAGCAGAAACCGCAATTTTGGGTTCTGCCGCGCGGCTGCTTCAACGCCGTCGATGACCATGTCGGGCGCGTTGTCGCCGCCCATGGCATCGATTGAAAGGGTCAAGCTTGTGGTCAATGCCTCGTCCCGGTCGCGGAGCCCAAATTATCTAGCCCCGCATCATAGGGGGCTTAAGGCTTGCATAAAAGGGAGTTAGGCCAGCTCTTCGACGGCGGCAACTTCGCGGCCGTTGTACGAACCGCAAGACTGGCAAACGTGGTGCGGACGCATGTGCTCGCCGCAGTTGGCGCATTCGACGAGGTTGGACGCATCAAGCGCATGATGCGCACGACGCATGTTGCGCTTCGATTTCGAAACCTTCTTCTTAGGAACGGCCATATCTGTATTCCTCTTTAATCTGCTCGTTTCCGAACGAGCGCGCCTTCTTAATGGATTTGCGGCGTCGCTGCAAGACGTGAGACGCAATTATCTGACTCATTGCGTAAATAGTATTTTTTAGCTTAATCCTTTGAATTCATTTTATCTTTTAGGGATGACAGCACGGCGAACGGATTTTCACGCTCGTTCCCGCTGTCCTTATCCGTGTCGATCCCCTGAAAAACCGCCCCGGGTATGCGCGGATAGGGCGGGATATTGAGGGCGAGTTCCTCCACCGCGGCTTCGCCCACATCGATCCTGCCGTCGACGATCGGGTCCGGTTCGTCGATTTCAGGGTCGGTCAACACGTCCTCTTCGGTCATGTTCAAACCCGCCAGCGGATCGGCGTCTTCGGCGAACATCAGATCCATATCGAAGGCGACCTCCGTCGTCAGCGGATCGCCGGTGATGACGCACGATTGAACGATTTCTGCGCGAATCGGGCCCTGCAGTGAAATCTGTCTGCCGATCTCCGGATGGAGTTTCAAGGTGCCTTCGAAACGGTTGAGGGAAACCAGGCCTAGCCTTCGCGCAATGGCTTCCAGTTCGTCCGCCGACGGATCCAGCGTGACGATGCGGCCCTTGGTCGGCAGTTCGTCCGTCTTGTGCGGGCGGGAAAACTCGGGTGATTCGGTCATTGAGCGCCCTCCTCCACGGTGTCGATAGGAGCAAACGCGATTTCACCCACCAGCAACGTCTGGACCGGCTGCTGGGCGAGATATGCGTCTTCACGGCGCACATGGCCAGCAAGCCTGGACACGTGTGCATCCATCGGTTCCATGTTTCGGTACGGATTTTTGCGCAGCGCCGCTTCGAGCTGAGCGTCGTCGCCAGCCAGGGCTTCCTCGTAAGCTTTGATGCGGCCGTAAAAACTCTGCGCCAGTTTCTTGACCTTCTTGCCGACGCTGATGTCGCCGACGCCGAGTTCGCGGAGGTTCGAATCGATATCCTCGAACATGATGTCGAAGTACGCCTGTGAGACGCCGCGGGCCTGTTCCTCGGTCTTGAGGCGGCGCAACACCAGGAACGCCATCAACGCCAGGATTTCGAACCTGCCTTCCGGGGTGTCGGGAACGCCCATCTCGGTGTAAATGGCGGGCCGCCGGGCGGCGTGGATGGTTGCCGTGTAAAGTGCGTGCGCGCGTTCGAGTTCCGGCTTGCGTCCGAACAGGGATTTGAGCGAAAACACGGTGACGAGGCCCCCTCGGGTCCATTGACAATTTTCGGTCGGGGCGGCAATGTCGCCCTCACCCGGTGCCGGATCGCGCCCAGCGCATGCCCGCACCGTCATGGGAGCATGATGTAGGATGCGAGACCCCTTGATCACAAGGTCTTTTATTGCCGCCGCCGTCCTTGCAGGCGCGGTCGGCCTGGCATCGTGCGCGCCCCGCGTCGCACAACGCGGCGTGATGCCCGATATCGACGCGATCGCGGCCATCCAGCCCAACAAGACGACCAAGGACGAGGTCGAGCGCAGTCTTGGCTCGCCGTCCAGCATCAACATGTACGGCAAGGAAACCTGGCTCTACGTCGGCGAGGTCACGGAAACCGTGGCGTTTCTGGAACGCGACGTGAGCGAGCGCAGTGTGCTTCTGGTGACCTTCGACAAGGACGGGGTCGTCACCGACGTCGAGGCGCACGGCCTTGACGTTGCCCGCGATATCGAGCCCGTCGAGCGAAAGACACCGACCGTCGGCAAGCAGATGACCGTGATCGAGCAACTGGTCGGCAACTTCAACCGCTTCAAGAACATCGGCAGCAGCAACTAAACTCTTAGCAGCGGGCCGTCCTGCCCGGTCAGCGATGAAAAGACAAATAAAAAGGCCCCGGATTTCTCCGGGGCCTTTTCGTTCGAAGCACGTCCCGCTTAGGCGAGGATCGCCAGCAGCAGGATCGCGACGATGTTGATGATCTTGATCATCGGGTTGACGGCCGGGCCGGCGGTGTCCTTGTACGGGTCACCGACCGTGTCACCGGTCACCGCGGCGTGGTGGGCGTCGGAGCCCTTGCCACCGTGGTTACCGTCTTCGATATACTTCTTGGCGTTGTCCCATGCGCCACCGCCGGCGGTCATGGACAGTGCCACGAACAGCCCGGTGACGATGGTGCCGAGCAGCATCGCGCCCAGCGCCGAGAAGGCCGAGGCCTGATCGGCAACCGCGTTGATCACGAAGTACATCACGAACGGCGCCAGCAGCGGCAGCAGCGACGGCAGGATCATTTCCTTGATCGCGGCTTTCGTCAGCAGGTCGACGCACTTGCCGTATTCCGGCTTGGTGGTGCCTTCCATGATGCCCGGCAGTTCCTTGAACTGGCGGCGGACTTCGACGACGACGGCGGCACCGGCGCGGCCGACGGCCATCATGCCCATCGCACCGAACAGGTACGGCAGCATGCCGCCGATGAACAGGCCGATCACGACGTACGGATCCTGCAGGCGGAACGTCACTTCGACGTCCGGGAAGTAGTACTTCAGGTCGTACGTGAAGGCCGCGAACAGCACCAGAGCGGCCAGACCGGCCGAACCGATCGCGTAACCCTTGGTGACGGCTTTCGTCGTGTTGCCGACCGCGTCGAGCGCGTCGGTGGTGTTGCGGACGTCTTCCGGCAGGTCGGCCATTTCGGCAATCCCGCCGGCGTTATCCGTCACCGGACCGAAGGCGTCGAGCGCAACGACCATGCCGGCCAGCGCCAGCATCGTGGTCGCGGCGATCGAGATGCCGAACAGACCCGCATACAGAAACGAGACGATGATACCCGCCGAGATCACGATCACCGGCAGTGCGGTCGCTTCCATGGAAACGGCGATGCCCTGAATGATGTTCGTGGCGTGACCGGTTTCGGAGGCTGCGGCCACCGACTTCACCGGGCGGTATTCGGTGCCGGTGTAGTATTCGGTGATCCACACGATCAGCCCAGTGACGACCAGACCGACGATGGCGCAGATGTACAGATCCGTACCGGTAATCACGACGCCGTTGCTCATCGTGAATTCGTTCGACCAGCCCAGCAGATACGAAACCGTACCGCCGATCAGGATCGCTGAAATCACGGCAGAAGCGATGAAGCCCTTGTAAAGCGCGCCCATGATCGACTTGTTGGCGCCCAGCTTGACGAACCAGGTGGCGGCAACGGAACCGATGATGCAGACGCCGCCGATAACCAGCGGGAACAGCATCATCTGCTCCTGAACGGCTTCGACGAAGAAGATCGCGCCCAGCAGCATGGTGGCGACGACGGTCACCGCATAGGTTTCGAACAGGTCGGCGGCCATACCGGCGCAGTCACCGACGTTGTCGCCGACGTTGTCGGCGATCACGCCCGCGTTGCGGGGGTCGTCTTCCGGGATACCGGCTTCGATCTTACCGACGAGGTCGGAACCGACGTCCGCACCCTTGGTGAAGATACCGCCGCCGAGACGGGCGAAGATCGAGATCAGCGAGGCGCCGAAACCAAGCGCGATAAGCGCTTCGAGGATGTGGCGCATCTGCACCGGATCGTTCGGATCGTACATGCCGCGCAGCGCCACGTAGTAACCGGCGACGCCCAGCAGCGCCAGGCCGACCACCAGCATACCGGTGATGGCGCCCGACTTGAACGCGATGTCGAGACCGCCTTCGAGACCTTTGGTGCGTGCGGCTTCGGTGGTGCGGACGTTGGCGCGCACCGACACGTTCATGCCGATGTAACCGGCGACACCCGACAGGACGGCGCCGATGAAGAACCCGATCGCCACCGGAATGCCGAGAAATGCGCCGAGCACGATGCCGACCACGACACCGACACCGGCGATGGTCATGTACTGGCGGTTCAGGTAGGCCGCTGCCCCTTCCTGAATGGCGCCGGCAATTTCCTGCATGCGCTCATTCCCGGCGGGTGCCGAAAGAACCGAGCGGATCGCGTAGGCGCCGTAAAGCAGAGCCAACACGCCGCAAGCGAGAACCAAAACGTAAATGGAAGGCATCCTCTCCCCCTCGTTGATATGCACCGGTCCTGGACGAACCGACCCCGTGCCGGACGCCCGCCGAAAAATCGGCAAAAGCTACGTCAAAAAGTCGCCGGTGCTAAAAGCGCGGGGAAAATGCCAGAACGCCCCAGATAAAGCAACAAGCGGTTTTGCAGGCTGGAAACGTCTGGAAAATATCGTTTTTCCGGGAGTCGCGTTCGACCGCGAACGGTCGCTTTATTGCTGCGGCGTGTCCAGCAGCGACTGGATTAAAACGCCCTTCACGACGCCCTTTTCTCCGGCCACGCGGTCCGCCACGAGCTGCAGGCGCTGCTTCAGCGTGGGCAGGTCGATGCGGCCCAGTTCGCTCAGCATACGGGGGATGAATGCGTGCAGATCTTTCAGGAACGCATCCTTGTATTGGGGCAGCATCCTCTTGATTTGAATGATGTTTTCGTTCCCGGCGGTCTCGAGCTTGACCTCGAGCTGGATCGTCGTGGCGATCGCGCCCCCCTGCACCACGTTGATCAGGAGCGGCTCCACATCGACGAACAATGCATCGGGTGCCTCGATCTCCTTCGGCTTTTCCTGGGCCAGTTCATCTTCCGGTTTTTGGAAGGGGCCTAGGCCGAACCACTTCATCGCGCCGATGGTGGCCCCCGCCACGAGGAGCACGAGTGCGAAGATCAGGACCAGTCGTTTCATGGTGTTTCATCCCGTTTGATGGCCGGCGCGTGGCCGCTGTCCCCGTCGGGGATTCGCTTCAATTTATAAGGGGCATCGGCCCGGCATCAAGTCCCGGCAAAGTGATTGAAGCCGCCGCTTCGCAGTTGTATCGCCTCGCCAGCGGGGCCGGTAACACTGACGCCCGCCCCCTCCGTTACCTCGCCGATGACGGTCAGGGGCGCGTCCCCGACCTCTGGCTCTTCCAGTGACGTAAACGCAAGTTCGTAATCGTCGCCGCCGGTGAGAATGGTTTCGAGCAGCGACGGATCGGCCTCGAGCGCGGCGTGTGCCGCCTTCGACAGCGGAATCCGGTCCGATTTTATCCGGACCGAGACCCCGGACGCGGCGGCGATGTGACCCAGGTCCTGCACCAGACCGTCGGAGACGTCGATGCACGCGCTTGCCGTGCCGACCAGCGACGCGCCCGTCGAAACCCGGGGCGACGGACGGCGAAAGCGCCCTTTCAAATAGTCGGCGTCTTTGTCCGAAAGACCGTCGAGATTGCCTTGCGCCGCCAATAAGCCGAGCGCGCCGTCGCCGATGGTGCCGCTGACGTAAACCGTGTCGCCCGGTTTCGCGCCGCCCCGCGTCAGCGCCTTTCCGGCTTCGACCTCGCCGATGGCGGTCAGCGAGAACATCATTGGGCCCGGTGTCGTCACGGTGTCACCGCCCAACAGCGGGAAGTCGAAATCGTCCACCCATTCGCCGAGGCCCGTGGCGAATGCTTCGATGAACGCGGCGCCGGTCCCCTTTTGCCATGCGGCCGCCAGCGTGAAGCCGAGCGGCCGCGCACCCATCGCCGCAAGATCCGAGAGATTGCTGCCGCATAACCGATGCGCAATGTTTTCGGGCCTCTCGTCTTCGAGGAAATGAACCCCCTGGACGATGGCGTCCGTAGTGACGACGTGCTCGAACCCGGCACGCGTCGGGATTGATGCCGCGTCGTCCGTCAGACCGAACGCCGCTTTGTCGCCGCGGGTCAGCGGGGCGAAATACCGGTGGATGATGTCGAACTCGTCGGCCATTTGCTTTGTTCGCTCCTAAACCCGCACCGTACCCATTGTCATTCCGGCGCAGGCCGGAATCCAGAGTTCAGTTTCTATCGCTGGACCCCGGCCTTCGCCGGGGTGACATGAATCAGTTTGACGTCAGGCCGTTTCACCCGTGTGCGTGAACTCGTCGGCGCGAAGGTTGCGGGCCACCGCATTCAGGATCCCGGCGATCAGCTTCAATTGCTGACTGTCTTCGTCGAAAAAGGCGTCGGCGACGGAGGTATAGGCCCCGATTACCGTTTTCGCCGGAACGTTCCGGCGGGCCAGAAGTTCGTAGGTCGCGGTGCGCAGGATGGCCTGCATCACACTTTCCATATCCTCGAACCCGCGGCTTTTCAGCATCGCCGGTTTCAGGGCTTCGTCGATCTCCGCCTTCCTGGATGCGGTGCCGCCAACCAATTCCTTGAGGAGTTCCGGCTTCGGGCGGGCCATTTCTTCGTTCACGTCCTCGTCGGCGGTCTTCCACCGTTCGGCGGCAAAAGAGGCCAACACGTCATCGACGGGACTGTCCATCATGATCAGTTCGTAAACCGCCTGAACCGCCGCCAGACGGGTCGCAGCGGGTCTGGGATCGTAGGCTCTAGCCATCCTCACGCCCCCGGAAATGACGGCGAAGATCGATCATTCTCAGCACCGCGTGCGCCGCTTCGGCGCCCTTGTTCTTTTGATCCGGATCGGCACGCACTTCGGCCTGTTTCATGTTCTCGCAGGTCAAAATCGCAAAGCCGAGCGGAAACAGGTGGTTCATGGTGATATCCATCAGCGCACGGCTGGCTTCACGGCAGATATGATCGTAGTGATCGGTCTCTCCGCGAATGACGCACCCCATCGCCATGATGCCGGCATATTTCTTGTGCGGGTCCTTGAGACCGGCCTGGATCGCCATTTCGCAGGCGGCCGGCACCTCGAAGACACCGGTCACCGGTAGCCGTTCGATCGCGTAGCCGGCGTCGGCGAATACCGGTTCGGCACCACGCACCATGTCCTCGGTGATTTTCTCGTAGTATCGGGCTTCGACCACGAGGATCGTTTTCTCATTCGCTTTTTGTGTGGTCATGGTTCAGTCCCCGGCAGGCGGGATCGCTCTCTGCTCGACAACGTTAAGGTCGTAGCCGTCGATCCCGACGATAGTGCGCTTGGTGTTCGACAGCAAAATCAGATCGTGCAGACCGAGGTCGAGCAGGATTTGCGCGCCGACGCCATAGTCGCGAAGCTCTTTTTGTCCTTCCGCGGGTTCGCCGAGGCGTGCGCGGACGCGGTCCGATAGGGATCTCGGATACGGCTCCCGGATCAGAACGACGGCCCCCCTGCCCTCGTCATCTATCATTTTCATGGCCTGCTGCAGATCGCCGCTTTTGCCGCTGTCGGCGTCGCCGAGGACGTCGTCCAGCACGTTCAGCGCGTGCATGCGGACCAGAACGGGCGCATCGCCCGAAAGATCGCCTTTGATCAGTGCGATATGCTCGGCATAGGCCACCTTGTTGACGTAGACGCACATCTTCCATTCCCCGCCGAAGCGGCTTTGGAAGTCCATTTCAGCGGTTTTCTCGACGACCCGGTCATTTCTGAGGCGGTACGCGATCAGGTCGGCGATGGTGCCGATCTTCAGGCCGTGGTACTGCGCGAAGGTTACGAGGTCCGGCAGCCGCGACATGGTGCCGTCCTCATTCATGATCTCACATATCACACCGGACGGGTTGAGGCCGGCGAGGCGTGAGATATCCACTGCCGCTTCGGTATGCCCGGCGCGGATCAACGAGCCGCCGTCGCGCGCTTCGAGCGGAAAGACATGCCCCGGCGACGCGATGTCCTGTGCGCCCTTGGTCGGGTCGATTGCGACGGCAATGGTGCGCGCCCGGTCCGAGGCGGAAATGCCCGTGGTGACGCCTTCGCGTGCCTCGATCGAGACGGTGAACGCCGTCTGGTGGCGCGATCCGTTACGGCGCGACATGGCCGGCAGCTCAAGTTCTTTGACCCGGTTCGACGTCAACGCGAGGCAGATCAAGCCGCGCCCGAACTTGGCCATGAAGTTGATCACGTCGGGCGTCGCCATTTGCGCCGGGATCACCAGATCGCCTTCGTTCTCCCGCTCCTCGTCGTCCACCATGATGAACATGCGGCCGTTGCGCGCATCTTCGATGATGTCCTCGATCGGCGACAGGAAATTGTCGGGATCGGCGGCCGCGCGGGCCACCTGCTGCTTCGAGACGACCGATGGATTATTGTTGGATGACACAGGGTTACGCCTTTATATCGTTCAAGCGGGCAACATAGCGCGCAAGCACGTCTATTTCCAGATTTACGCGATCCCCGGTCTTTAGATCGCCGAGCGTGGTTTCGCTCTGGGTGTGCGGGATGATGTTCACGGAGAACCCGTTATTCGACACGTCATTGACGGTCAGCGAGACCCCGTCGACCGTTACGGAACCCTTGACGGCGATGAATTTGGCAAGCGTATCGGGCGCTTCGAAATCCAGTTTCAGCGAACCACCGACCGGCGCGACCGCAGTGACGGTGCCGACGCCGTCGACATGGCCGGTCACGATGTGGCCGCCCAATTCGTCACCCACCTTCAGCGCGCGTTCAAGGTTAAGCGGCGTCCCTTCCCGCCATTCCCCAGCGGTTGTCTTGTCCAACGTCTCGCCGGACGCTTCGACGGCGAACCAGCCGTCGCCCTTTTCGATCACCGTCAGGCATGCGCCCGAGCACGCGATGGACGCGCCGATCTCGACCGTCGACATGTCGTAACGCGTCCGGATGTCGAAGCGCGTATCCGCACCCTTTGTCACGGCTTTGACGGCGCCGATATCGGTAATGATCCCGGTGAACATAAACCTTAATCCTCGTTTCCAAGGCGGAGGTAGCGCTCCAGCACGTCCCCATCAAGGTCTATTGTCTCGATACGGCGGAATTTAAAGGCGTTTTCCGGGCTGTTGACGGCCATCGGGGCGATCGCCGGCAGGCCGTCGCCACCCATGATCGAGGCGGCCCGGAACCAGCAAATTTCGTCGACGAGGCCGCTGTCGATGAAGGATGCCGTCAGTGCACTGCCAGCTTCCAGCAACACGCGTGTAATACCGCGTTCGGCCAGCGCCGTCAGGATCATCTCGGGCGAGATGCGCCCGCCCGTGACCGGCGGCAGGCTGATCACGCTTGCGCCGAGATCGCTCAACCGGGCGGACTTGTCCTTGTCGGCGGCGTCGCCCGCCAACAACCAGAGTAGCGCGACGTCGAGGGTGTCCAGCAGTTTGGCGGCGATGTCGATCTCCAGCCGGGGATCAACGACGACCCGCACCGGCGAACGGTCCGACATGCCGGGAAGCCGGCAGGTCAGTTCGGGATTATCTTCGCGGACCGTGCCGATGCCGGTCAGGATGGCATCATTCTTGGCTCTGAGAAGATGGCCGCGCGCGCGCGCTTCCGGCCCCGTGATCCATTGGCTCTTGCCGTTTCTGGACGCGATAGCGCCGTCCATGGTGGTGGCGGTTTTCATCGTCACCCACGGCCGCCGGTGGCGGACAACGTTAAAGAAACCGCCGTTGAGCAGGTTCGCCGCGTCGGCCATGAGACCGCTGCGGACCACGATTCCTGCGGCTTTCAGCCGCTCAAGACCGCTGCCGGAGACGCGCGGGTCCGGGTCCTCAACCGCAGCGGTGACCGACGTGACGCCGGCCTGGATCAGCGCTTCCGTACAGGGGCCGGTTTGACCCTGATGATTGCAGGGTTCCAGCGTCACATAGGCATGCGCGCCCCTGGCCAGATCGCCGGCTTGCGCAAGTGCCTCGGTTTCCGCATGCGGGCGGCCGCCCGGTTGTGTCCAGCCGGCGCCGACGATCCGCCCGAATGGGGATGATCCGATATCCGGCCTGACCAGGATGCAGCCGACGGCCGGGTTCGGTGCGACACGCCCCAGGCCGCGCCCGGCGAGCCCCAACGCGGCGCGCATGTGGGCCCGGTCTGCGGCGGTGAATTTAATCGGCGTTTCCGTCACCTATCTGTTCAACAAATTCCTCGAAGTCCTTGGCTTCGCGGAAGTTTCTGTAAACGGAGGCAAACCGGACATAAGCGACCTGATCGAGTTCGCGAAGGTTCTCCATGACCATCTCGCCGATCACCTTGGTGGGGATTTCAGACTCGCCCAACGTTTCGAGACGGCGCTGGATCGAGTTGACGATGCGGTCGACGCGGTCTTCCGGAACCGGGCGCTTGCGAAGTGCGATCGAAAGCGACCGGGCCAGTTTGTCCCTGTCGAAGGGCGACTTTTCGCCGTCCTTTTTGACGACCACTAGTTCGCGGAGTTGCACCCGTTCGAACGTCGTCCAGCGTGCACCGCAGGCCGGGCAGAACCGCCTACGCCGGATCGCCGCGTTATCGTCGGTCGGACGCGAGTCCTTGACCTGAGAGTCTTCATTTCCGCAAAACGGGCACCGCATCGTCCAAATCCCCCTCTATAGCCGCCCCCTCAGGCGTCCGGATAAATCGGGAAGCGGCGGCAGAGCGCCTCCACTTCCTCACGAGCCGCTTTCTCAGCGGCGGAATTGTCACCGTTCGATTTCGCGAGCGCTTCAAGCACGTCGCTGATCAGGTTGCCGACCTTGCGGAATTCCTCGGTCCCGAAGCCGCGTGTCGTCGCTGCCGGCGTGCCGAGACGGATGCCCGACGTCACCATCGGCTTTTCCGGGTCGAACGGGATGCCGTTCTTGTTGCAGGTCATTCCAGCGTGTTCGAGGCTGACCTCGGCCTGATTGCCCTTCACGTCCTTGGGACGCAGATCGACGAGCATCAGGTGCGTGTCGGTGCCGCCCGACACGATGTCGAAGCCCCGCTCTTTCAGAGTTGCGGCGAGCACCTTGGCGTTTTCGGCGACGGATTTGGAATATTCCACGAATTCCGGGGTCAGCGCCTCGCCGAAAGCGACGGCCTTGGCGGCGATCACGTGCATCAGCGGCCCACCCTGCAGACCCGGGAATACGGCAGAATTGATCTTTTTGCCGATGTCGTCGTTGTTGGACAGGATCATGCCGCCGCGCGGTCCGCGCAGTGTCTTGTGGGTAGTGGTGGTGACGATGTCGGCGAACGGCATCGGCGACGGGTGCACACCGGTCGCGACAAGACCGGCGAAGTGCGCCATGTCGACCATCAGATATGCACCGACACTGTCGCAGATCTCGCGGAAACGCTTGAAATCGAGGGTCCGCGGATAGGCCGAGCCGCCACAGACGATCAGCTTCGGCTTGTGTTCCTTGGCCAGTTTCTCGACCTGTTCGAAGTCGACAAGGTGATCGTCCGGCCGGACGCCGTACTGGATCGCGTTGAACCACTTGCCCGACTGCGCCGGCGGCGCACCGTGCGTCAGGTGGCCGCCCGCTGCCAGCGACATGCCCATGATGGTGTCGCCGGGTTCGAGAAGCGCCAGGAACACGGCGCCGTTGGCCTGTGCGCCGGAGTGCGGCTGCACGTTGACGAAAGAGCAGTCGAACAGCTTCTTGGCGCGCTCGATGGCAAGGCTTTCGGCGACGTCGACGAACTCGCACCCGCCGTAGTAACGGCGGCCCGGATAGCCCTCGGCGTACTTGTTGGTCATGATGCCGCCCTGCGCCTCCATCACGGCGCGCGACACAATATTTTCGGACGCGATCAACTCGATCTGGTTCTGCTGGCGCTTAAGCTCGTCCGTGATCGACCCGAACAGTTCGGGGTCACGCTCTTGCAGCGGCTGATTGAAGAAATCCTGATGGTAGTCGTTGGGATAGGAAGCGGCGGCGTTGTTCGTCATAACTACTTTAATTCCTTAACAAAATCAGGTTTGGGGGGCGGCCAGCTTGTCGACGCGCCGAGCGTGACGACCGCCTTCGAATTCGGTTTCAAGAAAGACCTTCATGGCATCGCGCGCGATTTCGGAACCGACCAATCGTTCTCCGAAACAGACCACGTTCGCGTCGTTGTGCTGGCGCGCGAGTTTCGCCGTCAAGGAATTGGTGACCGGTGCGGCACGCACTGCCGGGTTGCGGTTGGCGGCGATGGAAATACCGATCCCCGACCCGCAAACCAGCACGCCCCTCTCCGCCTTGCCTTCGGCGATGGCGTTGGCGAGTGCATAGCCGAAATCCGGATAGTCGACGCTTTCCGGGCCGTCGGTGCCGAGGTCGAGGACATCGTACCCCGCCTCTTCCAGGTCGGCCTTGAGCTGCGATTTCAGGTTCAAACCGGCGTGATCGCAGGCTATTGCTACGGTTTGTCCAGCCATCTTCGTGCTATTCCCGGTTTAAAGATGAACGCCCACCCCGAAACATCCCACCGGACGTCCAAGAGAAGTTAGCGGTTCATACCATATCTTGCGCGCGCGTGCCAACAGGCTGCTACGTTTCGGGATAGTGTTTTTGGCGGTTCCTCAAACGAAGATGTCGGTCCGGCGCGGAAATGCCTTGAGCGCTTCCAGAATGCGGTGCGCCTGGCGCACCTCGTTCGAGTTCTGAGGATAGTATCTCTGCGTATACTCGACCCTGTCCGACCATTGGCGGATATAGTCGCGTGGCCGGTCGGGTTGCGGCTTCTCGCCGGTCAAAGCGCCGATGGTACGTTCGAAGTCCGGGTGCAGGTCGGGTTGAAACGCCAGTGCCTCGTAATCCTCGAACGTGATCACGCCCCCTGCGTAGAGATTTTGGCTGTAGTCCTGCATCTCGCGGGGCGTCATATGCCGCACGTCCGTTACGCCGGCGCCACCTGCCGGCGGCGGCAGTTGGTCCAACTTCCGTGCCGACAGCGTGTCGTGCGAGGTCTCCGCGCGTGAGGGTACGTCTAGCTCCCGGCCCGCCCTGTCCCGATAGGCGACAAGGGCCCGGCTTTGACCGCGCACATCGACGTCCGTGCCGGCATCGTCGCGCAACGGTGGCCCGAGATCGAGCCGGTTCAGGTCGAGGGGCGGTGGCGGTGGATCAATCCGCATGGATGTTGAGCTCCTTTTCGTCAAAAAAGGAGCAATCAACGTGCCAATTTAAGCGGCCTTGATAATCAATGGTTTGCCAAAGGTTAACGGGTTTCCGTGCGCTTTTCTGCCCGGCAAAACTTGCCGGGTGCGGTAACCGGTGCCGGGAATGTGATCGTGACCGGACCTACTCCTGTTAGACAGCCCGAGAAAAAGCGAGCTAGAATTTTTCAAACGACGCGGCAACGACCGTGTCACGGCCTGGGAGGCCAGACGAATGGGCGTTAAAGGTTTCGATATCTGGCGTCATCCGCTCAAGTCCAGTGCCATCGCGGCGCTTGCGATGGCGCTCGCGGCACCTGCGTCGGACGCGGCGACCATCAGACAGCCGGACACGAGTTTCAAATCGCACCGCGTGCTTTACGACATGGTGCTTCGTTCCTCGGAAAGCGGGTCAAACGTCGCCGACGCCAGCGGCACGATGTACTATCGTTTCGAAGCCCTGTGCGACGGTTGGGAGGTCGAGTCCCGCGTTGCGCTCCGGCTGCATTACGGGCGCGTCGGCGCGGCCGAAGTGGTGGATACCACCTGGACGTTCTCCAGCTTCGAAAACTACGACGGCGATCAACTGACGTACGCGGTCGATCACAAGCGTGACGGTGTCCTGGTCGAGGCGTTCGCTGGCGAAGCGGGTAAGGATCGCTCCGGTGGCGCCGCCTCGTTTAACGACGACGAGACAACCACCATCGATCTGCCCCCCGGCACCCTGTTCCCGGCCGAACACCTGAAACACATGCTGGTTTACGCCAAGCAGACGGGCGGCACGTTCAAGCAGGTGGTCTTCGACGGTGCCAGTATTGATAACCCGTATAAGGTTAATGCCTACATCATCGGCCCGGTGCGGGACAGCAAGCTGCTGGCCCGAGGCGACGCTCATACCCGCAAGCCCGTATTCGTCGGTGCGACGTCGACCCGGCCCATCGAAGACGCGTGGCGCATCCGGATGGCGTATTTCCCGCTGTTCGCACCGAAAACGCTGCCGGAGTTCGAGATCGAGGTGGATTATCGCGAGGACGGCATCGCCGAACGGATGATCCAGGATTTCGGCGACTTCTCACTCGATCTGACCCCTGCCCGGCTTGAGATGCTGCCAGCGCAGACGTGCGAGTGACGCGATAATATCTCCGGAAATCCGTTTCCCAGGCGGGCTGAAGGCCCGATCCGGGATCTATTTACCTGCATCGCGGATTGATCAAAAATCGATCCCGGCGCGCTGACCAGCAGCGGCCGGGAAACATCGAAACGAAGCCGCTTACCCGTGCGGTTTGAGGATTTGGCGGATCGCGGTGCCGGCGGCGAGGTTCTCAAACCCCTCGTTGATGCCGTCGAGCCCGAGTTCGCCGGTCCTGAGCTTGTCGACCGGCAGCTTGCCGTCGCGGTAGTAATCGACGAAGCGCGGCATATCCCGGGGCGGTGAGCACGAGCCCATGTAGCACCCCTGAATCTTGAACTCCTTGGCCGTCAGCATATAGGGCTTGAGCTCGAACACCGCGTCCGCCGGGGTCAGGCCGGCGACCGTGACGGTACCGCCTGAGCGCAGCGACGCATACGCCGCCTCCATCCCCTTCACGGTGCCGGACAACTCGATTGCATGAATGACCCCGCCACCGGTCAGGTCCTTGATTTTTTCGGCGGTGCGTTCGGTGCCTTCAGACGCATTGACGGCGAAGTGCGCGCCGAGCGTCTTGGCGAGCGCCATTTTCTCTTCGTTCAGGTCGACGGCGACGATGGGTTCCGCCCCCGACAGCGCCGCGCCCATGACGGCCGACAGACCCACGCCCCCAAGTCCGAACACCGCGACCGGCTCGCCCGGTTTGGCCTTTGCCGTATGCGTCACCGCGCCGACACCTGTAATGACCGCGCAACCGAACAGCGCTGCATCTTCGAATGTGATGTCTTCGGGCAGCTTGACGACGGATGAACGGTCGACGACGGCGTATTCCGCGAAGCACGAAATACCCGCCGCGTGGCTGATCGGGTTGCCGTTCACGCTCATGCGTTTGCCGCCACCGACCAGTTCGCCCTTCATTTTACTTTCGAAGCTGGCGCCGCAAAGGTGCGGACGGCCCGTGGTGCATTCGTAGCATTTGCCGCAGCTCATGACGAAGACCATGACGACGTGATCGCCCTCTTTCAGGTCCGTCACGCCGGGGCCGACCTCGCGCACGATCCCCGCTGCTTCGTGGCCCAGAACCGTCGGGATCGGACGCGTGCGAATGCCTTCGATCGTCGACATGTCGGAATGGCAAAGGCCCGCAGCGCGGATTTCGACCAACACCTCGTTCTGTTTGGGGCCGTCGAGATCGATGGTTTCGATCACCAGCGGATTGGTCTCCGTGTAGGGTCTGGGGATGCCCTGTTCATAAAGCACAGCGCCGCGCATTTTCATTTGTTCTTCCCTTCGTTTGTTTTGTGACGGGGTCAGACGACGATGGATCCATCGCCCCGCTTGTTGTGGTTCTTGGCGATGACGTACTTCAGTTTGCGCATGGCCGTCTGTTTCAGCACCCGTTCGCCGACGCTCGGGTCGCCGACCATGGTGATCTCCGTGTTGGTGCGGGGATCGATGGCACTGACGCGGACGTAGCTGCCCACTTGATGGAACTCGAATAGCACCTCGCGCAAATAGACATCATCGGGCTTCATGTGCCCAAGTATATGGGGATTTCGGGGGATGAAAATAACCCAATCCCCTCACCCGGCTCACGCCGTTCGCCACCCTCTCCCCAGGGAGAGGGATGTTTAACCGTGAGTTCCTTCTCCCTTGGGAGAAGGACAGGATGAGGGGGCTCACATATTCCGTCGGTATTTGCCGCCGGCTTCGAACAGCGCGTCGGTGATCTGGCCGAGCGAGCAGACGCGGACCGCGTCCATCAGCACCGCGAACACGTTTTCGTCGTTGGTTGCCGCACGCTGAAGCCGCTTGATCATGTCGGCGCACGCTTTCTCGTTCCGGGCCTGGAAATCGCGGAGCCGCTTGATCTGGCTTTGTTTTTCTTCCTCGGTCGAGCGGCGGAGTTCGATCTCTTTTTCTTCCGGTGGGTTCGGATTGCGGTACGTGTTGACGCCGATGATCGGCAGCTCGCCGGTGTGCTTGAGGGTTTCGTAGTGGATGCTCTCTTCCTGGATCTTGCCGCGCTGGTAGCCGGTTTCCATGGCGCCCAGCACCCCGCCGCGTTCGGTGATGCGGTCGAATTCCATCAGCACCGCTTCCTCGACCAGGTCGGTCAGCTCGTCGATGACGAACGAGCCCTGGTTGGGGTTCTCGTTCTTGGCCAGGCCCCATTCCTTGTTGATGATCATCTGGATGGCGATGGCGCGGCGCAGACTTTCCTCGGTCGGCGTTGTGATCGCTTCGTCGTACGCATTCGTGTGCAAAGAGTTGCAGTTGTCGTAGACCGCGATCAACGCCTGCAATGTTGTCCGGATGTCGTTGAAGTCCATTTCCTGGGCGTGCAGCGAGCGGCCCGAGGTCTGGATATGGTACTTGAGCTTCTGCGAGCGTTCGTTGGCGCCGTACTTGAAGCGCATCGCGGTCGCCCAGATACGGCGTGCGACCCGGCCCATGACCGAGTACTCCGGGTCCATCCCGTTGGAGAAGAAGAACGACAGGTTCGGCGCGAAGTCGTCGATGTCCATGCCGCGCGCGAGATACGCCTCGACGAACGTGAAACCGTTGGCGAGCGTAAAGGCGAGCTGCGAGATCGGGTTCGCGCCCGCTTCGGCGATGTGATAGCCGGAGATCGACACGGAATAGAAATTCCTGACCTTGTGGTGCACGAAGTACGACTGGATGTCGGCCATCATCTTGAGCGCGAACTCGGTCGAGAAGATGCAGGTATTCTGGCCCTGATCTTCTTTCAGAATGTCCGCCTGCACGGTGCCGCGTACGGTCGACAGCGTCCAGGCCTTGATCTTCTCGATTTCCTCGTCGGTCGGCGCGCGGCCGTTGTCTTCTTCGAACTTGGCGACCTGCTGATCGATGGCGGTGTTCATGTACATCGCCAGGATCGTCGGCGCCGGACCGTTGATGGTCATTGAGACCGACGTCGACGGGCTGCACAGGTCGAACCCGTCATAGAGCGCCTTCATATCGTCGAGGGTCGCGATGGACACACCCGAGTTGCCGACCTTCCCGTAAATGTCGGGACGTTCGGCGGGATCGAAGCCGTAAAGGGTGACACTGTCGAAAGCGGTCGACAGCCGCTTGGCGTCGGAGTCCTTGGACAGAAACTTGAACCTGGCATTGGTGCGGAACGGATCGCCTTCGCCCGCGAACATGCGTGTCGGGTCCTCGCCCTCGCGCTTGAACGCGAACACACCCGCCGTGTAGGGGAAGCTGCCCGGCAGGTTTTCCTTGAGCAGGAACTTCAGCAGTTCGCCCTCGTCTTCGTATTTCGGTAGTGCCACGCGCGAGATGCGATTGCCCGAGAGCGTCTGGCGCTGCAGGTTGTAGCGCACTTCCTTATCGCGGATTTTCACCACGTACTCGTCGCCGGAATAGCTCTCGACCACGGTCGGCCAGATTTCGATCAGCTTTTTGGCGCGTGGATCGATGGCCTCGTCGCGCTCCGCCAGAAGCTTGTCGAGATCGTCCGTCGATTTGGATCCGGCGTCCGCCAGCATGCGCTTGGTCTCGCGAAGCTGCTGACGCTCGCGCGCGATCCTGGATTGCGCGTCGATGGTCTTGTGATAGTCGCGGACGGTTTCCGAGATTTCCGACAGATAGCGCGCGCGTTCCGGCGGCACGATGGTCTGGCCGGGCTCCGACACCTTGGTCGCTACGGGCTCGATAATGCATGGCGGCGTGTTGAAGCCCTTTTCCGCGAAGACGCTCAGCAACTCCTGATAGAGCGCGGTGACGCCCGGGTCGGCGAACTTCGACGCCATGCAGCCGAACACCGGCATGTCGTCGGGGCTTGAGCCGAAGGCCTCGCGGTTGCGCTGTACCTGTTTCCGGACATCGCGAACGGCGTCGAGCGCGCCCTTGCGGTCCATCTTGTTGATGGCGATGGCGTCGGCGAAGTCGAGCATGTCGATCTTTTCGAGCTGGCTCTGCGCGCCGAATTCCGGCGTCATGACGTAAAGCGAAACGTCGACCAGATCGACGATGGCGGCGTCGCCCTGCCCGATCCCCGGCGTTTCGACGATCACCATGTCGAAGCCCGCCGCTTTCGTCGCGGCGATGACATCCGGCAGGTATTCCGGCACCTCGGTCTTGGAGCCGCGCGTCGCGACGGAACGGAAATAGACGTTGGGCGCATCAATGGCGTTCATGCGGATGCGGTCGCCCAGCAGCGCGCCCTTGGTCTTGCGGCGCGTCGGGTCGATGGCGATGACCGCGATGTTGGGCTCGTCCGAATAAAGCCGGAAGCGGCGGATCAGTTCGTCGGTCAGCGACGACTTGCCCGCGCCGCCCGTGCCGGTGATGCCGAGCACGGGCGTCTTGTCGTGCTTGGCCGCCAAGTCCCGAAGTTTCTTGAGATCATCTTCCGGCAGCTTGTCTTTTTCGATGGCGGAGATGACGCGCGCCAGGTCCTTGTGATCGGCGTCCGGCAGCTTGCCGAGCGATTTCGGCAGATCGTCCGTCGGATCGAAATCCGAGACTTCGATCATGTGCTGGATCATGCCCTGAAGGCCCATTTGGTGGCCGTCCTCGGGCGAGAAGATGCGCGTCACGCCGTAATCGTGCAGGTCCTTGATCTCGGCCCCGACGATGACGCCACCGCCGCCGCCGAAAATCTTGATATCGGGACGGCCCGCTTCTTTCAAAAGATCGACCATGTACTTGAAGTATTCGACGTGCCCGCCCTGATAGGACGACAGTGCGATGCCTTGTGCGTCTTCCTGGATCGCGGCGTCGACGACCTCGGCGACGGAACGGTTGTGGCCGAGGTGGATCACCTCCGCACCGCCTGACTGCAGGATACGGCGCATGATGTTGATCGAGGCGTCATGACCATCGAACAGGCTCGCCGCGGTCACGAAGCGGACCGGGTTTTTCGGCGTATAGCTCTTGTCTGCCTTGGTCGCCTGCGATTTGCGCTCGGCGGTCTGCTTGCCGTCGTCTGGCATGATGATCTCTCCCAAGAATATGCCGTCGGATTGTAGCGGAAAGCGGACCGCAGTTCGAGAAATGCCGCGATTGCCAAACTTTCCCTTTACGTTAACGTAAAGCTAGCATGGGCGGCGAATTGGGTCAAAGATTGAGTGCGGGCCCCCCTATGCTTACCCCCTCACCTAACCTCTCCCCCAAACGTGGGGGAGAGAACAAGTGAGGGGGCATCCTGTTTTATATCGGCCTCAGCGGTTGCTTAATCACACACCGCCTCTGGGTCGTTCCGCCCCGCCATTGACATCCCCTGCCTGGGGCAGAATGATCCGCGCAACCACAGACCCCGACGGAGGAGCCCACCATGGACCAGAGCAAGATGCACCCCGAGACGCTGGCGCTGCACGCCGGTTACCGCAAGGACGACACCAACGCGGTGGCGGTGCCGATCCACATGACCACGTCCTATCAGTTCGACAGCACCGAGCACGCGGAAAACCTGTTCGCGCTCAAGGAACTGGGCAACATCTATTCGCGCATCATGAACCCGACCTGCGACGTCATGGAACAGCGTGTCGCGGCGCTCGAAGGCGGTGTCGCCGCCCTCGCGCTGGCCTCGGGTCAGGCCGCGTCGACGTTCGCGATCCTGAACTTGTGCAAGGCCGGCGATAACTTCGTCTGCTCGACCGATATCTACGGCGGTACGTGGAACCTGTTCCAGAACACATTGAAGGACCTCGGAATCGAATGCCGCTTCGTCGATCCGGCAGATCCGGAGAACTTCCGCAAGGCGACCGACGACAAGACGCGCTGCTATTACGCGGAAACGCTGCCGAACCCGAAGCTGCATGTGTTCCCGATCAAGGAGGTCGCCGACATCGGCCGCGCCGAAGGCGTGCCGCTGATCATGGACAACACGGCCGCGCCGATCCTCTGCAAGCCGCTGGAACACGGCGCTGCGGTGGTGATCTATTCGGCGACGAAATACATGGGCGGGCACGGCACCTCGATCGGCGGTATGCTGATCGACGGCGGTAACTTCGACTGGGAAGCCGGCGGCGACCGTTTCCCGACCCTGAACCAGCCGGACCCGAGCTACCACGGCGCGGTCTGGACCGAAGCCGTCAAACCGCTGGGCCCCATCGCCTTCATCATTCGTGCGCGGGTCATTCTGCTGCGCGACATGGGCTCGGCGATGAGTCCCTTCAACGCGTTCCAGTTCATCCAGGGGATCGAAACCCTGCCGCTTCGGATGGCGCGTCACTGCGAAAATGCGGTCAAGGTAGCCGAATTCCTGAAGGGCCACGACAAGATCGAAAACGTGATCCATCCGTCGCAGCAATCCGGGGAGCCCGCCAAGCGCCGCGATGCGTACCTCAAGGGCGGGCACGGCGCGCTCTGCGGGTTCGAACTCAAGGGCGGCGCGGACGCCGGGCGTAAGTTCATCGATAGTCTCGAGCTACTGTATCATGTCGCCAACATCGGCGATGCCCGCTCCCTCGCCATTCATCCGGCGACGACGACGCACTCGCAGCTTTCGGTCGAGGATCAGGCGAAGGCCGGCGTGACGCCGGGCTACGTGCGGCTTTCCATCGGCCTCGAGCATATCGACGACATTATCGCCGATCTAAGCCAGGCACTGGATAAAGTCTGACGGCCATCGTCATTCCGGCGAAAGCCGGAATCCAGGGCCTCATGGTGCCGGGGTCACTGGACCCCGGCCTGTGCCGGAGTGACGCATTGGATTATGCGTTGAAGTCGAGGCCCCAGTCGCGGTAGCGCTCGGGATCGTCGCCCCATTTCTCGCGCACCTTCACGAACAGGAACAGATGCACACGGCACTCGAACATCCCTTCGAGTTCCTTGCGCGATGCCGCGCCGATTTCCTTGATGCGGGACCCGCGTTTGCCCAGCACGATGGCCTTCTGACTGTCGCGTTCGACGAAGATCACCTGCTCGATCCGGATCGAGCCGTCGTCCTGGTTGGTCCAGGTTTCGGTTTCAACCGTGGCGGCGTACGGCAGCTCTTTCTGGAGTTGAAGATAGAGCTTTTCGCGCGTGACCTCGGCGGCCAACAGCCGCGCCGGCATGTCGGAAATCTGGTCTTCCGGGAACAGCCAAGGCCCCGGCGCCATGCGGTCCGCGCAAAAATCGACCAGATCGCTGACCCCGTCACCGGTCAGGGCCGAGATCATGAAGGTGTCAGAAAACAGCTCGAGATCGTTCAGTTCCTGCGCGAGCGCCAGAAGCTTCCCCTTCTCCGCCGCGTCGACCTTGTTCAAGACGAGGATCGGCGCGGGTGCGTTCGGCTTTTCGTCTTTTCGCTTCTTGAGGCCGTCGAGGATCGACTTCGTGTTGCTGTCCAATCCACGCTGCGCGTCGATCATCAGCAAGATCACGTCGGCATCCCCCGCCGAGCCCCACGCGCTTGCGACCATGGCGCGGTCGAGCCTGCGGCGTGGCTGAAAAATCCCCGGCGTGTCGACGAACAGGATTTGTGCACCGTCCTTGATCAGGATGCCGAGCACCCGGGTCCGGGTCGTCTGTACCTTGGGCGACACGATGGACACCTTGGCGCCGACCGCGCGGTTGACGAACGTCGATTTTCCCGCGTTCGGCGCACCGAGTACGGCGACGAACCCGGCGCTGGTTTGCGATGCGTCGTTCATTTGCCGTCCTTTTCGATACTGGCGAGCATGGCTTCGGCGGCGGCCTGCTCGGCGGCGCGTTTGTTGCTGCCCTCACCGGTTGCGTTCGATTGTCCCTGTACTTTGACTTCGACCGTGAACATGGGTTGGTGATCGGGCCCGGATTGGCCGGTGACACGGTATTGCGGCAGCCCGAGGCCGCGGCCCTGCGCCCATTCCTGCAGCGTCGTTTTCGGGTCTTTCGGCGGGCGGCGGTTTTCCCGCATCATTGCGGTCCAGTTGTCGTGGATGAATGCACGCGCGGCTTCCAGTCCGCCGTCGCGGTATATGGCGCAGATCACGGCCTCGGTCGCGTCGGCGAGGACGCCTGGATTTTCGCGCCCGCCGGTCAGATGCTCGCCGTTCGAAAGGGTTAGGTGGTCGGCGACCCCGATGGCTTCGGCGACACTGGCCAGCGCATCGCGTTGCGCGAGCGCCGTGAAGCGGTAACTGATTTCGCCCTCTTCCTCGTCCGGATAGGCGTCCAGCAGCATCTCTGCGAGCACGAGGCCGAGCACCCGGTCACCCAGAAATTCCATCCGCTCGTTGGATTTCAGACGCACTGCGGTCGAGCTGGAATGAACCAGCGCGTGCCGTAAAAGACCGATGTCCTTGAAAGTATAGCCGATGGCGGCCTGTAAAGCGTCGAGGCCGCCGCTCATTCGATGCTCGTGAAGAAGCGCGACGGGCGCAGTTCGTCCAGCCACGTCCAGATCTTCCACGCCGAACCGTCGATCGAAAAGAAGATGAACTCGGCGCGGCCGACGAAGTTCTCGCGTGGCACGAACCCGACGCTGGAGAACCGCGAGTCGTTCGAATTATCGCGGTTGTCGCCCATCATGAAGTAATGGCCGTCCGGCACGGTATAGACCTGCGTGTTATCGCTACCGGGATTGCCGTCGCTTTTTTCGACGATCAGATGCTCTTTCCCGTTGGGCAGCGTCTCGATGTACTGCGTAATGCGCGAAAACTGGCCTGGTGCGGCTTCAAAGATGTGATCGTCGATTTTCTTGCGTTCAACGGCCTGACCGTTGATGTGCAGGATGCCGTTCTTGACCTGGATACGGTCGCCCGGCAGCCCGATCACGCGTTTGATGAAATCCGTCGAGTTGTCGCGCGGCAGCTTGAAGACGGCGACGTCCCCGCGCTCGGGCTCGGTGAAGAACACGCGGTCGGACGGCAGAAGCGGCAGCCCGAACGGCAGCGAATAACGGCTGTACCCGTAGGCGTATTTGGAAACGAAAAGGTAGTCGCCGACCAGCAGTGTCGGCACCATTGATCCCGACGGAATGGAAAACGGTTCGAACGCCGCCACGCGGATCGAAAGCGCGATCAATACCGCATAGATGACCGTGCGAAGGGTCTCTTTCATTGTCGCTCCCCAAGGGTTGGCAGCCTGGATGGGTTTTCGGCGGCCGGGACCTGTACAGGGGCGCGATATGGCCAGCCGAACCCCCGGCTGTCAAGGGATGAGGGCTTGATTGGCGGCGTATAAGGAGCTTGTTTTCGTCGCCCTGAACGCGATCCAGGGCCCATAAAATGCATCGCTATGGATTTTGACGATATTCATGGATCCTGAATCAAGTTCAGGATGACGTCCGATCCTAATTGGTCGCAGATGCCAGCCACTGATCCAGTGCGGGTTCCAGATTCTCCCACGGCCGGAAGCCGATGGTCAGCGCGACCGGGTCTTCTCCCTCCGCGACGCCGACGAGTGTCGGGAAGCCGGTAATCTGCGAGCGCTGGGCGTAATAGAAATCGGCCAGCGTTTCCTGTTTCGTATCCTGATCCTGAAAGGCGATTTCGAACTCACTCAGGGGGACGCCCACTTCATTGGCAAGTTCGGCCAGTACCTTCGGGTCGGTGGTGTCCTTGTTTTCGGCATAAAACGCCTTGTGCAGCCTGGCCAGCATAGCAGGCGCCAGTTCCGGCGCGACGCGCCTGACCGCCACGACGGCCCGGCACGCGGGCTCGGTGTCGTAGGTGAAATCGCTGCGTTCGAAGAACTTGAAGTCGAACGGCTGACCCGAGGCTTCGGCGACGTGCGTCCAATGGTTTCGCACGTAGTCCTTGTCCCGGTCGGTCATGGCGTGATCGGTGAACGGCCGAAGCCCGCCGACAAAGATCTGCAGGTCGGCCGTGTCGGCGGTTTTTTCCTTCACCCGGTCCATGACCGGCGAAAAGCCCCAGCACCACGAGCACATGGGGTCGGCGAAATAGAGTAGTTTCCGGTCCATGGCGAACCTCCTTTGACTATACATAGTGAGCGTCGAAGGCGCATGAAACCCTTGCCCTTATGGGCCTGCATCTGGAAACTACCGCCGAGATTGCCCTGGAGACCATTTTACGATGCCGAACCCGCGTTATCCCGCAACCCGTATGCGCCGCAACCGCCGTACCCCCTGGCTTCGGGGGCTGGTGCGTGAAAACACCCTCACGCCAGCGGACCTGATCTGGCCGGTGTTCGTGATCGAAGGCGCCGGCGAACGCGAACAGGTGATTTCCATGCCGGGGGTCGAGCGGCTTTCGTGCGACCTGTTGGCCAAGGCGGCCAAGGATGCGCGCGGTCTCGGCATTCCGATGATCGCGATCTTTCCGTTCGTCGATCCCGCCCTGAAGACCCCGGATGCCAAGGAGGCCTGGAACCCGGATAACCTGGTCTGCCGCGCGGTCAAGGCGATCAAGGACGCGGTGCCCGACATCGGCGTGATGTGCGATGTGGCGCTCGATCCGTTCAATTCCGACGGCCACGACGGGATCGTCCAGGGCGACGTGATCCTCAACGACGAAACCGTCGAATGCCTGGTCAAGCAGACGCTCTGCCAGGCCGAGGCCGGTTGCGACGTGATCGCGCCCAGCGACATGATGGACGGCCGGATTGCCGCGCTTCGTTCGGCGCTCGACGAAAACAGTCTCCAGGACGTGGCGCTGATGTCTTATGCGGCGAAGTACGCGTCCGGGTTCTATGGTCCGTTCCGTGACGCCGTCGGTTCGGGCGGTGCGCTCAAGGGCGACAAGAAGACCTACCAGATGGACCCGGCGAATACCGACGAAGCGCTCCGCGAGGTCGCGATGGACATCGACGAGGGCGCGGACATGGTCATGGTCAAGCCCGGCCTGCCCTATCTGGACGTGGTGCAACGGGTCAAACAAACCTTCGGCATGCCGACGTTCGCCTACAATGTGTCGGGCGAATACGCGATGCTGCGCGGCGCCGGTGATGCCGGCTGGCTGCACTACGACACCGTGATGATGGAAATGCTGATGGGCTTCAAACGCGCTGGCGCCGATGGCGTGCTGACCTATCACGCCATCGATGCGGCGAAAATCCTGAACGGTTGATATTTTACTGTCGTGCTGAACCCGCTTCAGGGCGCTCACCCCTCAGTACGGAAGTATGGTCCCTAAATCAAGTTGGGGTGACGTGTCCACTTTCTCGAATGAATGAAAAATTGGCAGAAACGAAGGGGCTTTTGGCATTCGTGCCGCGAATTCATATGATATCTGCTTATCGGGTAAATTGACTTGTTGCCCGCTTTCATGACGATCTGGCACCGATAATCATTGCCGAGGAAACGCCGCGTGTCTGCATCCGCCCGTCTTTTCACCCCGATCCTGATTTCGGGCTGCATCATCGTCATGACCAGCTTCGCGCTGCGCGCGAGCTTCGGCCTGTTCCAGATTCCGATCGCGGAAGAGTTCAACTGGTTGCGCTCCGAATTCTCGATGGCCATCGCGATCCAGAACCTCGCCTGGGGGATCGGCCAGCCGATCTTCGCGGCGCTCGCCGAAAAGTTCGGAAACAGAAAAGCCGTCGCCCTTGGGGCCGTCGTCTATGCACTGGGCCTGGTGCTTTCCAGCGCCGCCGTCACGCCGGAAGCACACCAGCTTCTGGAAATCCTGGTCGGCTTCGGGATCGCGGGGACCGGCTTCGGGATCATTCTGGGCGTCGTCGGGCGCGCGACGTCGGAGGAGCATCGCTCGATCTCGCTCGGCATCGTG